>Ga0315339_1000839_pt1 | contig 32491 bp, 27 predicted proteins | sample ASW17metaG_FD_204514 | JGI IMG/M metagenome (GOLD analysis project Ga0315339, IMG submission 204514) | Ammonia-oxidizing marine archaeal communities from Pacific Ocean, United States - ASW #17 | ecosystem: Environmental > Aquatic > Marine > Oceanic | place: USA: California | collected 2016-12-05 | reverse complement strand
CCATCGCCTTGACGAAGAATACGGATAATCTCTTCCGTACTGTGCGTTTTGCCTTTCATGAGTATGCCTCCGTTGGGTCTAAGAAATACTCACCACGAAACTGGGTCAACTAACGAAGGTCACGCCAGGGACATGCCACTCCCGCGGGCAAGGAACGGCTTAAAAGGCGGTCTTCTTTGGTTGGGGAATGGTTGGCCGAGTATACCGCACCGCGGATTTTGGAAATCGGCTGTGGCACGGGTTCGCTGACGGCAGAGCTTTTGGCGTTGGATGCGGACATCCGCCTGATCGGCTGCGACGTGTCCCGCCAGGCGATCAGCATCGCCCATCGGCAGTTGGGTGAGGGCACTTCGGCGGCATTTGAGGTCGGCGATGCCGCCGAACTGGGCTTCAAAGATTCGTCGGTCGATGCGGTGGTGGGCAATTCCGTATTGCATCACATACCCTATGAGGATGCCCTGCGGGAGATCTTCAGGGTGTTGAAGCCGGGCGGCAGCTTTTGGTTTTCCGAACCAAATATGTTTAATCCTCAGATCGCGATCGAAAAGAACATACATATACTCGGCAAGATCTTGCAAAATTCTGAGGAAGAAACGGCCTTTTTTCGCTGGCCGCTCGCCGGTTGTCTAGGAAATATCGGTTATTGCAATATAACCATAAAACCCTATGATTTCCTGCACCCAATTACCCCTGCTGGTTTAGTACCGATGATGGATAGGGTCGGTCGGTTGCTGGAGAGGGTGCCCTTATTGCGGGAATTCGCCGGTTCGTTGTGGATACGGGGGCGCAAGGTTGGGGCATAGTCGAATAAGTCGTAAACAAATAGTATGCGAGGGGGTGTGGGCCATTGTGCCCGCACCTTTTTTGTTTTTAGACGACACCGGTCAATTCCTGCGCTTCGACTAATCTGGCGTAGAGGCCGGCGCGCTGCATCAGTTCGTCGTGTGTGCCGCTGTCGACGATGGTTCCCTGGTCGAGCACGACGATGCGGTCGGCGCGGCGCACTGTGGAGAGTCGGTGCGCGATCACTAGGGTCGTACGTTCTTTTACTAGGTGGTCTATCGCTTCCTGGATCAATGCTTCAGTGCCGGTGTCGACGGACGAAGTAGCTTCGTCAAGAATCAGGATCGGCGCGTCTTTGAGCAGAGCGCGGGCGATGGCCAAACGCTGTTTTTGCCCACCGGAAAGTCGCACACCGCGCTCGCCGACTAAGGTGTCGTAGCCTTGCGGCAGGTCGTTGATGAATTCTTCGGCATTGGCGGCGCGTGCAGCGGCAATAAGCTGTTCTTCGTTCGCCTCGGGTTTGCCGAAAAGCAAATTGTCGCGGACTGAGCCGTGGAAGAGAAAGACATCCTGGGGCACGGAGGCGATATGGCGGCGCAGGATGTCGAGCGGCAGTGCGCGCAAATCGTGGCCGCCGATACGTATGGCGCCTTGTTGCGGGTCGTAGTAGCGCGGTAATAGGCTGGCGATGGTGCTTTTGCCGGCGCCGGTGGGACCGACCAATGCGACGACGGCGCCCGACTCAATCTCAAAGTCTATCTGATGCAGGACGGGCACGGCCGGGTCGTAGCCAAAATGCAGGTTTTGCAGTTGAATATGCCAATCGAGTTTTGCCGGGGCACTCACCCCGGGGGCATCGACAATATCGGATTGCGTATTGAGTAGTTCGAATACGCGTTCGGTGCTGGCGGCGGCCTTGTTGAGCACGTCGTTGATTGAGGCCAGTTGCAGAAAGGGCTGGTAGATATGGCCGAGGTAGACGATGAAGACGAAGAGATCGGCGACGCTGAAACGACCCTCCAGTGCGAAGGCGCCTCCGCCCCAGATGGCCAAAACGATACCGAGGCCGCTGGCACCTTCAATCAGCCCGGCGGGGATCAGGGACGTGGAATTGGCCGTGATCATAGTATCGCGGAAGCGCTGGCTGCGGCTTTGTATGCCGGCAGTAGAACCTTCCTCGCGGACAAAGGACTTAATGACAGTGATGCCGGAAATATTATCCTGGATCTGGGCGACTAACTCGGAGAGGTTTTGCCGAACATTGCGCCACATCTGGCGCACTTTCGAGACGTAGCGGTAGACCAGGAAGGCGGTGGGGATGATCGGCGAGAGAGTGATCAGGGCTAATTCCGGGTCTAGCACGAAGAGCACCGTCATCATTGCTGCGGGGATAACGAACGCCAACATCGTTTCGGGGATGCCGTGTGCGACAAAATCCTCGACCGCTTCGACGTCGTTGACGGCGCGGGTGATGAGGTTGCCTGTGCGCTCTTTGTGGAAGAAGCGGTGCGGCAGTCCTTGCATATGCGAATAGACGCGGACCATCAGTCGGTGCATGACGCGATAGGCGGCGATATGCGAGAAGCGGCCGTAACCGTAGCGGGCCAGGCCGCGGACCAGGTAGATGACGAAGAGCGCGCCGGTCAGTTCGAGCAAGCCCGCCGTGCTGCCGCCGCCTTCGGTAAGCCATTGGATCAGACGGCGGATGATCAGTGGGGGTAGGAGGTTGGCGGCGGCGAAGAGCAGGCCGCAGAAGGTGGATAGTAGGATCAGGTGGCGGTGATCGCGTACTAGGTCGTGGAATTGGCGGAAAAAGTGCATGGGGTGTGGACGGTCCTTCTGGGGGTTTCTCGTCGCTCATTCTCGCCGACCATCCCTGGTCGGCTCCGAGGCGACTCTATCATTTTACAATCCTGTAAAATACGAGAGTCGAAATCCGCTCTGAGAAAACCCCAGAAAGACTTCGGCGATGATATCGGTTTCTCGGTGAAATATGTGCCCATTGAAGGAGAATAAGCTAAGCTATCGAGACGGGGAAGGAAAGAAGGAAGCCCCTAATTTTCGGGTTTAGTCGGGAAAAATAAATATTCCAAGAACTCAGGTTGAGGGGTAATTGCAGGCCGTTGAAACTAGCCGGCGATTACGCGGTTGTTGTGGTGACGGACAGCAGTTTTTATTGACGAAGACCCCTAGAAAACCTGTGTCTGACCGGTTTCGCTGGCTTTTTTTACAAGGTCCAAGGTGTGCATTACCTTGAGCACTTCGCGGCCGGAGACGGGGACTTCGCGGTTTTCTAGCAGGGCTTCGGCGAAGAGGCGGAGTTGGCGGGTGAAGGCTTCTTCGCCGCTGTCGATCTCGACGGGGTTGCCGTTGAGTTCGACAGCGGCGCGGGTGAGTATGAGTTGGCCGGTTTCGCCGATGAAGAGGGTTTCGGTGCGGTTTCTTTTGCAACGGGTCGAGTAGGCGAGCGAGGCAATGGCGCCGCTGCCAGTTCAAGGCCGATAAAGCCGTCGCTGTCGCCTTGCGATACGTCACTGGTGGCGTGGACTGAACCCCAGACGCGCTTTGGCGTGTCATCGGCCTGCCAGAGTAGGGCGTCGATGTCGTGACTGCCAAAGAGGGGCAGGTAAAGGCCGCCGCAGGCCGATTGATTGCGGCGCCAGTCTGTAGAAACCTGGTCGATCCAAAAGGTGCGCTGGTGGATGATATTGAACAGCGGGCCGATGGCGTTTTGTGCCAATAGCATTTTGGTTTACTGGTAAGCGGGAATACAGCGCGAGGACTGGCCGATGGAAAGCTGTACGCCGGCGGCCGCGGCTTTCAGTGCAAAGGGATGGTGCAGGTCGTGCGGCAGGCAGAGTAGTACCGCGTCTACCTCTGGGCTGGCGAGGCTCCTTGCTTGACAATGCGGCGAAAGGTCAGATTGATTCGGGCGTCGACGGGGCGTTTGGTTTTGGGGATCTGGTGTTTCCAGTACATTTGTGTTTGGCCGCGCATGATCAGCAAGGACCCGTGCCCCAAGGCGAGTTCGACCGGCGCCAGTTCCTTGCGGTATTTGTGTTTGAGCAGGAAGCGGCGGGTGCCTCCTAGACTCAGCGAGGCGATGGTCGGCTGTTCGCCCAATTCGCCTTCGTCGTCGCTGTGCCAGCCCATGCTGTCCTGGCCGTCACGATAACGATTGAGCAGGACGCTGTTAAAATGTGTTTGGGTATTTTTTTCGAGACGAGTTTTGAGGTGTCGCAACGGCGCGGTCCAGGGGTGTGGTTCAAGCGCTAAGCCCGAATAAGTATAGCGCGCGTCAGGATCTCCGTGCCAGGCCGATAGACGCGGGACGGGCAATGGTCGGCCGAAGATCGTTATCTGGTGTTGTTCCCATTGCATATCATTTTGCAGTATGCGCAGATATTTATCGGCTTCGGTTTCGCTAAGGTAGTAGAGGTCGTAGAGGATTTCGCCGTCGGGTATTACGATAGATTCTAAATTCATTGTGAAATTGTCCTCAGTCGCTTCAATGTAGATTGCCCCAGATAAGCCGTCAATTGTTCGAAAGGGCTTCCGACATTTCGGCGTAGCTGCTATTCTTGCACCTTTGAAGTAAAACAAAGTTTTAAACAATTTTAAGAGGAGATCGCATGTTCAAGGGAACATTTGCAGCTGCGGTGTTGGCAATGACGGTTGTGCCCGCGCAAGCGCAGGAATCCGGCTCGTCCTGGTAGCACCAATTGGCCGGTGGCGTCAACTGCAGTCAGGTCGCGCTCAAAGACTGGGCGCAAGGCGGTGAAGAAGCGCTAAACTGGACGTTGAATGTCAACGGTAATTCGGTGCGCGAGATGGAAAAAACATCTTGGAACAATACGTATAAGTTCGCCTTCTTCCAGACGAGGCTGGGCGACTACGGCGTGCGCAAGACCGACGACAAGATCGACTTGGAGACGGTGTTGACTTACAAGCTCGGCACGATGATCAACCCCTATTTTGGCGCAACGTATAAAAGCCAGTTCGCCAGTGGCTACCAATACGGCGGTTTGGGTAAGGTCGGGGTGTCGCAGTTTTGGGATCCGGCCTATATCACCCAGAGCGTGGGTGCAGGGTATAAGCCGATCGAAGAGGTGCAGGTGCGCGTCGGTTTGGCGCTGCGCGAGATTGCTACCCGTGATTTTATTGGTTTTTCCGACGACCCGGAGACGGCAAAGGTCGATAAATTTAAGGTCGACGGCGGTTTTGAAGCGGCGGTATGTGCGGTGTGGCAGTTGGGTGAGAATACCTTGCTAACTTCGAATTTAGGCATCTTCGGGCCGCTGAAAGAGCTGGGTGATACGTCGATTAACTTTGACAATATCATCACGGTCAAGGCGGGAAAACACTTTAATATTAACTGCAACCTGCAAATCATCGACGACACAACCGCTGGGCCGAAGACCCAGGTCAAGGAAGCCGTCGCTGTTGGGTTGAGCTATACTTTCCGCAAATAATTCAAAAGGGTGAAGAGAGTGCAATTACTGCGACACTCGCTTCACCCTTTTAAAGCGTTACCGTCATGACAAAATTATCGCCAACAAAACTCGACTCACAGCTGGTCTTTTTGCTATTAATTGCGGGTGTAAATTTACCGCGCACTCGCTTATTCCACCGCGAAAGCAAGCTTGTTCAAAGCTTCTTGCAACCCCGCCTGTGCCGTTTCGTCGAGCGGGGTGTGCGGCGTGCGCGGTGGGCCGACGGGCAGCCCTCGCATCGACAATAGCGCCTTGATACCGCCGAGGATACCAAAGCGAAACAGGGTGGCGATGACTTGGTTGGCGCGATCTTGCAGGGCCATCGCCTGGCGAATCCCGCCATCTTCAAAACACTGCCGCATCTCGACATAGATCTTGGGCATGATATTGTAGGTCGAGCCGATGGCGGCATCGCTGCCGGCGACCATGCCGCCGAGACAGATTTCGTCGGGGCCAGAAATTATATTGAGGCGATCGCCGGCGAGGTTGACTAGGCGTTGGAAGAGGTAGAAGTTGCTGTCGGTAAATTTGAGGCCACTGAAGTTTGGTACGGCCTCCATCGCCTCAAGGAAGCGCTCGGCGGTAATGCCCTGTTCGGCGCTGGCGGCGAGCCAGTAAATATAGAAGGGTAGATCGCTGGCCGCGCCGATGGCGGTGTAGTGGGCGACAGCGGCTTCGAGATCGTTGGGTCGATCGACAGGGGAGACGGATGCGACGGCATCGGCGCCGGCCTGCGCGGCGTGTTTGGCTAGTTCGACGGCGTTGTTTGTGGCGGTGGCGCCAACCTGCAAGATCAACGGCACTTGGCCGGAGACCGCGGCGATGGTCGCTTCGGCCATCGCTTTGCGCTCTGATACGCTCATGGCGATGCCCTCGCCGGTGCCGCCGCAGACGAAGAAGCCTTTCGAGCCCTGTTCGAGCAAGTGGCCGATTAGTGGCGCGACGCACTCGGGAGCAAGGGCCGAGCCGTCGTCGGTGAAGGGGGTTACCAGGGCGGGCCAAATGCCGCGCGCGAGTTTATCGCTCATAAATCTTAGGCCTCCGGAAAATCGAGTGGGGTGCGTTGTCCGACATAGGGCGGGCGCAAGAGATCGCGTTGTAGGTCGTTTTGCGCCAAGTCGAGATACTGGTCGAGATGTTCGGATTTGCCCCAGGTTGAATAGCCGGGTGAGTATTTGTAGAGCAAGGCCCGGCGTCGGTTGGTGCTCTTCCAGCGGATCGTACCGTGTACCAGCGCTTCGGTGAAGATCAGCATATCGCCGGTCTTGAACGAGGGATTGGCGACGAGATGCGAGTCGACCGGCGGTTTGTAGGTGTTGAGGTTTGACTTGTGGCTGCCGGGCACGCAGATCAGCCCGCCGTCGCCGGGGTTGATGTCTTCGAGGGCGTACATAATGACGATAAGGCCGTTCCACATCTGATTGAAGGCCCATTGGTATTGGTGCTCGCCCTGGTCGGTGCGCAACCCGCCGTGCAAATTTTCGCGGACCTCGGTCTCGTTGGTCATCTGCAGCCCGTAGCTGTGGTCGAGGCGTAGCCAGTCGCCGATGATGGTGCGCATAACCTTGAGCGTGCGCGGGTGGGCCATCAAGTCCATAAACATGGGGTCGAGCTTGAGAAACTGGAAGCTGTGCGGGAAATCGCCGGCCTGGTCTTGGTCGAGAATCTCGTTCATGCGGGCGACATCGGCGGGGGGAATGAGGTCGCGGAGGATGATATAGCCATTGAGGTCGAATTCGTAGATTTCTTCTTCGTTCACGGTCCTTGTTCTCCTAGTTGACGGTTTGCCTCGCAAGGGCGGATAATTTACCATTTTGTGCGTCCGCAGCAAGTCCACCTATCTATATCTATGAGGAAATGTCATGCCGAGTCGCAGTGAACGTCTTTTTGCCGCCTTAGCCGAACGCGGGGCGGATGCCTTTATCAGCGGAGATCGGCCGAATCAGCTCTATCTGCTCGATCACCCTGATCCGAGCACGGTTATTTCTCGACCGAATTGCGCTGCCGTAGTTTTCGCTGCGAGCGAAACGGTGGTCTTCCCTGGGATTTGGATATTTAACGCCTGCCGCGATATGCTGGAAAACTGCGAGGTCGTGGCCAACGAAAAAGGAGACTCGCCGCCCGTTGAGCAATTGATTGAACGTTTGGCGAAAGTTAGCTATAAGAAAATCATTACCGACAACGCCGGGTTGGCAGAGGCCATTGGCAAGGGCGTTGCCGGCACCGCCGTCGAGGTTGACGATATCGCAAGGGCGTTACGGCGCACCAAGGACGAGCGCGATTTGGCGGGGATGCGCGAGGCGGCGCGGGTGGCCGATCTGGGTATGAGCACGGCTTTTACCGTGATTCGGCCGGGGGTAACGTGCGGTGAGGTGATCGCCGAGGGCACGTCGGCGATGCTTAAGGCCGGGGCCGAGAGCGTGGCGATGGCACCGGCGGCGGGGGTGGGCACCTATTATCTAGATAGTGGAGAAGACCCGCGACGTGTAATTGCCGAAGGCGATATGGTTTTCATCGATATGGGGATCTGGGTGCACGGCTATTTGGGCGACATAACGCGGGCGGGCATTGTCGGTGAAGGATCGGCTGAGCAACGCGATTTGTTAAAGACGGTGCAAGAAGCCTATACGCTCGGCTCGCAGGCGATGGTGCCGGGGGCCGACGGCAAGGTGATTTACCAATCGGTCGTCGATCACTTTGCTGCTAAGGGGTGGGATAAATATTATGTGCACCATTTGAGTCACGGGCTGGGGTTGGGCGGGGATTGGCCGCGGATCGCGCCGGACGGGGCGGATATTTTAGAGGTGGGGGATGCGCTCTCGTGCGAGCCCGGAGTGTATATTCCCGGCCTGGGCGGTGCGCGGGTGGAGAATATGATTTATGTCGATAATGGCGGGCCGGAGGAGTTGACGAAGAGCCCACTCGATTTGCCGATGGGCTTATAGGCGAGATGATTTCGCAGCGTGTTCGATTGTGGGAGCGCGGATATACAATAGGGGCGGTAAGCAAGATTGCTCGCCGCCCCTATTAAATTTAGGATTCGCCGTTGTTTCAGTAAGCGATGGCTATGGTTCGTGTGGCTGTATCGTTTCCCGTATCAGCGTCTAGATCGACGCGCAGGATATAGACGCCGGGATCTGCTATTGCACCATTCGCGTCACGGCCATCCCAGCGGAAGAACCGTTGCGAGCCGTCGTTGCCTGGAGTCAATCCTGCGATTCGGCGACCGGCAAGATCGAAGACTTCGACTCTCGCTTCGACCCCTTCGGTCTTGTAGGCGACGAAGCGCACTTCGAGCTGATCGTTGGCGCCATCGCCATTGGGCGTGAAGACCCCGGAGGCCAGTTGCAGATCGCTGATCAGTTGACCGCTGCCGGTCAATTCGGGCAGCATAACGATATTGGAACGGCGTTCGGCCGCCTCGACCGATTGCCACAACCCAGGTCGCTCGCTCGAACCCAAGTCGAGGGCGAAGATGGAGGCGTTTTGCAGCAGGCGGGTGGTAAAACTCACCTGCAGCGAGTCGTTGCCGATGGCCTGGGGCAAATCGATAAAAAGCGAGTCGCCGCGCATTTCCGCAGCTGTCGGCACTACGTTATTGGTACCGACCATAATCGAAAGGCTTTGCAGGTCGACCGGTTCGAACACGATAAAGCGCAGGCGGTCAAAGCCGCTGTCGCTCCCATCGAACTCGGGCCAGAGGGTATAGGTGAACTGAGTGTCTTGGTTGGGGCTGGCCTGACGCGGATTGACGCTGCCGCGCGCGCCCTGCACTAAGGCGTCCTCGAATTCGACGGAGACCGAGTTGACGGTCGGGGCGACGGCTGGGTCATCGGTAGAGAGGATCATTTCCAATTGCACAAAGCGGCGCGGGCTTTCCGATTTGAAGGACTCGCCAGACGACTGGTAGGTGTTGCTAAACGCGTTCCAGTCTTCGCCGACGACCTGTGAAGTATCGACTGCTCCGCGCAGGACCTTGGGGGAGCTGGTCCATTTCTCTTCGGTGACCTCTGCGCCAATTTTATTATGGAAGGTGTAGACTTCGGATAGTGCGTTGCCCGAGCGCGAGCGCAACTGCAACTGGGCGCCCTGGGGCAGGTCGGCATCCCAATGCAAGGCCTTGATAACTTTGGGCCGTCCGTCGCCAGCTACACTGCCGAGGTCGATAAAGGTCGACTGTAGCTTGACTTGGGCGGGATGACCCGGCGAGAAGAGCTGCATCTCTCCCCATTTGGCTACTCCCCAACCGAGGCAGGTCGTGGCGTGGAAAAGCATATAGCGCGCTTTGCGGGGTTTGAACAGGTAGCGCAGGTAGAGCAGCCGGTCGCCATTGGGATCGATATGGGTGAAAGCCTCGGTATAGTCGACTGTCTCGGGCACGTCCACGGGTGGTGTGGTGCCGGTGGTGGGGGCGCCGTCGGAAAAATTCACCGTATGTCCTGGGCCGGTGCCCGAGACCGTGAAACCGAGCGTGCCTTCGTCGGGGCGCATTGAGTAGATGAACATCTCGTCGACGAAGAAGGTCGCCCCGAGGTCTACCCTGAACCAGGTACCACCCTCGGCCCATCCCGCCAATTCGCCGCGGCAATCCGTCATAGTGTGGTTGGTATTGAGGTTGGCGTCGAAGAGATTCGGGGTCGAGCCGGTGTTGTCCCCCTCGACGAAGCCGCCGCGCAGATGAGTGCCGAGTGCGATATTGTCGCCGATGCCGATGATCTCGATCTCAGCTAAGGCCGCGTCCTCGTTCTGTTCTTCGGAGATGATCTGGATGTATTGGATCATGCGATACTGATCGCGCTGTTCAGACGTGAAGTCCAGGTCGGCATCGACCACCGTCGCGCTGTCGCGACCGGAGAAGCTGAGCGGGATGACCAACTCGGTCGCGGTGTTGGGGCGGGTAGTGCTGTAGATTTGGCGATAGAGGAAAAGATCTTCGGACGCCGAGATGCGGACCCCGGAGGTGGCAAAGACGCGAAATTGTCTAAAGGGGCGGGCCCCTTCTTGGTCGGGAAAGGTCAGCCGGATCTCGCGGGCTAGCGCGGCCCGGCCGAGGTCAATAGTAATAAACCAGTCTTCGCGTGCGTCGTCGGGGTCGGGTTGCCAAAAGGTGCTGAGGTCCCCGTCGATGATTCGCGGCGCGTCGTCGGGGTTGGAGCCGGCCTGCCAAAGACCGCCCGGGACATCGTCGCCCTTAGTCTTGGTCTTGTGGGTGAAGAGATGGGCGTTCTGGGTCAGGTTGATATCCTTGCGGAATTTGACTAATTGGAGCTGGCCTTCGCTGCCGATCTGGGTCAGGCCGAAGGGTTTTTCCCACAGTGCCCACTCTTCGGCACTGTCAAAACTCAGCATCTCAGCTGCGAGCGGAGCCACAAGCACGAGGCAAGAGAGGGCAATAGGTGCGAATCGCATGTGATAATCTCCCTCTTAGTAGGCGATGCCGACGGTGCGAAATTGCGGTGTGACTGAGAAATCGGATAATAGGCCGATAGCCGTCAGATAGATGCCGGGCGGCAACAAGGCGCCGTCGGTATCGCGGCCGTCCCAGCGCAGGGCCTGCGGTCCGGAGTCCTGCAGACCGACCTCAACTTGCGCGACCCGGCGGCCGTCGAGACGGTAGACGTCGAGGACCACGGGGACAGCGCTGGGCAGGCGGTAGAGCGCGTAGCTGATACTCAATTCGTCGTTGATGCCGTCGCCATTGGGGGTGATGACCGGTGCGGAAATGTTTAGGTCCTGGACAAAGGTGGGCGATTCCCCAGAGATGCCGAGAACTCGCAGGCTATTGGTCGAAAGTGCCTCGCTGACATCGGCGCCGACGACCGGTTGCGGCAGCGCCTCACGTTGGGTGTCGAGGACCTCGCTTTGGAAGTTGGTGGCGAATTCGAAGACTTCGGTGCCGAAGATCACGCGCAGCGGCGGGTTGTTTGAGCGGTTGATGCGCTCGGGCAGGCGGATCAGCAGGCCGTCGGCTTCTTCCGTGACTTCGGCTGGCGCTGTCTCGACCAGTCCATCGCCCAATTGCAGGCTCTTGAATTGCGTTCGGTTGCCGGTGCGGATGCGCAATAGATCGAACCCGGGCGCGTCGACGGTTTCGAAGTCGGCTTTGAGGTCGTAGACGAAGTCGGTCATTTCGCCTAGGGAAACCTCGGTGAACCCGCGCGCTGGTTGCGGGTCGTCGAGGCGGGCCAGTTCACCCATTACGTCGCCGGCTAATAGCGGTGCGGTCTCGATCCATAGCGAGTCGAGCCGTACCCAGTCGCCGAAGGACGCGCTTTCCATCGTGATGCGCAGTTGTAGATAGGCGCCGCTGTTGAGGCTGATCGGCTGGCCTGTTTCGACAAAGGGAGCCGACCAGAAGGTCCAGTTGTCCGCGTCATAGCTGATCGAGGCGCGGATGCCGGGTTTGGGCTGGCGCTCGGTGAGATCGGCATTGGCGTGCACGCGCAAGAAACGGGTGCGCAAATCGTTTTCGAAGTAGTCGCGCGAGACCACGCGCTCAAGGCCGGTGTCCATATATTCGTGGAAGACGGCCGGACTTTCGTCGCGGCCAGTGCGTATCTCGATTTTGAGTACGGCCTGGGCTTCGGGTGTTTCCACTGGCACGCCGTTGACCATGCGCATGGGCGTGGTATCCCAGAACAGCCGGCCAAAGTTCACTGGTCCGCCCAAGTCGGTGATCTTGGTCTTGTAGATCGAGCGCTGTGGTACGCCCTGGGCGAAGAGCCGGAACTCGCTGATGGTGCCGATCAGCGCGAAGGCATTGAGATTGTCGGCGGAGGTTTTGACCATGCGTTCTTCGTCGAGTAGAGAGATTTGTCGACGGTAGCGGACAAAGCGCAGATACTGGCGTTCGAAGTCAACGCGGACCTCGGGGTCGAAGTTGTTGTCGACATCGGCTAATACGATGGACAAGGGGTTGACATTGCCCTCGAGGACGGGGGATTCGGGCATGATTGAGCCGGTAATCTGGAAGGCGGGGGTGAAATCGGTCTCGAGTGGGGTGCCATCGGAGCGGAAGCCCTTGCTGGGCGGGATAAAGCCGAAGGCCAAGGCGGGCACTCCTACCGCCACGTCCATAGTGAATGTTTCCTTTTCTAAGTCCGAGGCCTTGGGCGGGTTGTAGGTCGTGGGGTCGGCGTCAATAAGCCAGGAGCCATTTTCGGAAGGATCGGGGATGCCGTGGTTCCATTTCCACATTCTCGGCGTCTCCCCGTCTAGATAGTCGAAAACCCGGTCGCTGGGGTCGCGCCAAAAAGCCCAGTTGTCAATTTGGGAAAAGACCGTTTCTTCGGGGTCAAAAAACGTGGGTTGAATGGCACCGGGTGTGCTCGCAAAGTCGACAAAGAGCCGCGTGGTGTCGTTCTCGCTCCAGGCCAGACCGCTGCCACCCAGTTGCCAATGACTAATCTGAGCCGATATATTTTGCGATAAGCCCATTATAAACAGGGCGATGAGCCAGATGTAGATTTGGGTGCGGTGCATGGGGGCCTCTTTTCGCAAAGCGAAAACGCCGAAGATTCAAGGCGTGTAACCACCTAACTATAACAAAATTGGCGAGCCAAATAAAAGTCTTTTTATTACTGTAATCATGCCTGAAAGTTTTGCTACCATCTTCTTTGCCATACTTCATTGCTGAGCGATATGCCCTATGCTTCGTTTTGTGCCCACTAATAATTCCGCGACCGATCCGACAGTTGGTCGGCTCGAACGAGTGCCCGAAGACGCGCTGCGGTTGAATTTTATGCAACCCGGTTTTCTCAACCGGCCGACGCAGCCTTTTGAGCAGACGCATCCCTTCACCATTTTGTCGCAAACGCTGGTCGGATCGCAAGTAGTGCGTTTTGCCGACGTAGAAGTTAGCGCCGCTCCGGGCAAAGTTTTCCTGGTGCCGAACGATCAGCCCATGCGTATCGAACATCACCCCGACCGGGCCGGGCGCTGGGCTGCCCGCTGGGTCCACATTCACTTCACCATGTTCGGCACGCTCGATTTCGTCGGCTTTTTGCAATTGCCGTCTAAGGTGGTGGGGGAGGTCGCGTGCTGTTGGGTAAAATCATAGAAGTATTGCTCGATCCGCAGCTTTTGCAAGAGCAAGCCTTTCCCTACAGTTATGCCCGGCGTAAGGAACTGGGTTTTGAGCTATTGCGGATTCTTTGCGAAATCGCCCCGTCGCGCAAGGACGCCCTGGATTTCCTACACCATTCCGAGCGCTTGCTGCCGGTTTGTATCTTTGTTGACGAGCATATGCACGAGTCGATCAGCGTGGCGGATCTGGCCAATCTGATCAATATCTCGCTGTCGCGCTTCCACGGATTTTTCAAAGCGCAGATGGGCGAGTCGCCGATGGAGTATATCAAACGCGTGCGGCTGGAGCGCTCGCGCCAGATGCTGGCGACCACCGATGTGCCGGTCTACGCGGTGGCCGAGTCGGTGGGCCTTATCAATCCCTTCCACCTCAGCCGCGCTTTCAAGGAGGCGTCCGGCATGAGTCCCTCGCACTACCCCAAGCAGTTGCAAGAAGAGCAGGCGGTGGTATCCCCCTAATAGGCGACGGCGATGGAGCGTAGGGCGGTGTCCTTGCCGGCTTCGGCACCGAGATCGATGCGGTAGAGATAGGCGCCGGGCGGGACCATATTCCCGTCTATATCGCGCCCCCCCCAAGAAAAGGTGTACGTGGCGCCCTGTATCGCGGAGGGGTGCAAGTGGGTTATCGGCCGGCCGGCCAGGTCGAGGATCTGCACTTGTGGCAGGCCTTGTTCGATTTTAAAGGCGATAAAGCTAATCTGCAACAGATCGTTTGCGCCATCGCCATTGGGTGTTAGTACCGGCGAGGAGATGGCGAGATTGCCGATGAGTTGGCTCGTGCCTATCAACTTGGGTAGCATGACCATATTGGCGCGGCGCGACACGGCCTCGACCGATTGCCACAGCCCGGGTCTGTCGCTTGAACCCAGCTCTAGGCTGATAATCGTGGCGTTGCGCACTACGCGGGCGGTGAAATTTACTTCGATCGTGTCGGAGGTGACCACGAAGGGCAGATCGATTAGCAGTTCGTTGTCGTCGATCTCGACGGCGGTCGGATCTATGTCGGCGTTGTCGATGTGAACGGTTATATCGGAGGCCGCAGTAGGCAAGCCGAAGCGCAAAAGATCGAAACCCGAATCCCCGGCATCACCGGTTGGAACTAGTGTATAGGTAAAGCGGGTATCGGTGTTGGGTTGCGCCTCCCTCGGTTCGATTTGTCCCTGTGCGCCCTGCAATAGCGCGTCCTCGTATTCGAGCGACAGCGAGTTTATCGCGGGCGCAACCTGCGGATCGTCCGTCGAGAGGATCATCTCCAGTTGCACGAAGCGGCGCGGGTTCTGTGATTTGAAGGCCTCGCCGGAGAAGTGGTATTCTTCGCTCCACTCGTCCCAATCCTCGCTGACTACTACCGTTGTGTCGATCGGTCCTCTGAGGACCTTGGGCGAGCTGATCCACTTGGCCTCGGTGACCTCCTCGCCGATCTTGTTGCGGAAGGTAAAGATTTGGCTCTGTTCGTTGCCTGAGCGCGAACGCAATTGCAAGCGGGTGCCAGGGGGCAGTTCGGCGTCCCAGGACAGGTTGCTAACGACTTTGGGGCGCTGATCGCCAGCGGCTTCGCCGAGATCGATGAAATCGGAGCGCATCACGACTTGCGCTGGATGGCCCGGCGAAAAGAGCATCACCTCGGTCCAGCGCGATCCCCAGTACTGGGGTTTGTGCGCGTGCCAGAATAGATAGCGTATGCGGCGCGGTGCGAAGGCATAGCGCAGATAGCGGTTGGGCTCCGGGTCGGGCTGATCGATGAGCACGCTGAAGTCAAAGGCCTCGTCGATGGGGACTTGGGAGCTGAGTGCGCGAGTGCCGTCCGAATGCCAAAAGGTAAAACCGCGGGGTGCGCTGGCCACCGTTCCTACGGTGCCTTCGCGAACCCTGAGCGCGTAAAGGAAGAGTTCGTCGATCCAAAATACGGCGCCTAGATCGATAAAGAACCAGGTGCCTTGTTCCTCCCAAGTACGGACGCGGCCTTCAAAGCCGACGGGCAGGATTGAGCTGGCGGTATTCATATCGCCGTCGAGGATATTTTCAGTGGAGCGGGCGGTGAGCCCGTCGATAATACTGCCGCGTTGGTCGTTGCCGATGCTGATATTGTCGCCGGCGGTGATGACTTCGATTTCGGCCAGCGCGCCTTCGGGGTCGAAGTCCTCGACGGTGAAGTTGATATACTGGATAAGGCGGAATTTATCGATATCTGTCTGGTCGATATCGAGATCGGTGCCGACGACCTGTGCGCTGTCCTGGATGTCGAAGGCAAGGGGGAACGAGATTTCGGTGTCGGTATTGGGTTGTGTGGTTAGGTAGACCGGCGAGAAGATAAAGAGGTCGTCGAGCGCGTCGGAGGTGATGCCGGTGGCGGTGAAGACGGTGAACTGACGAAAGGGGCGCGCGCCCTCCTGGTCGGGGAAGGTGAGGCGAATCTCCTCGGCGAGTACCGCGCGGCCAAGGTCGATCTGTACGAACCAGTCACCGAGCGGGTCGTCGGACGAAGCTTGCCAGAAGGACGTGTTATCGCCGTCGATAATATGTCTGGCGTCAGTCGGGTTGGTGCCGGCCTCCCAGATGCCGCCCGGCACGTTTTCGCCGCGCGAGCGGGTCAGGTGCGAGAAATCGGGCGCGTTGTCTATGGCGTTGACGTCCTTGCGGTATTTGACCAGCCGCAATTGCCCGGTCTCGTCGAATTCGACCAGGCCATGCGGTCTCTGCCAGGTCGACCAGGCGGCTTGGCCATCGAAGCGAAATTCTTGGGCGCCGAGCATCGCCACCGGGCAGAAGAGCGAGATCAGTAGAAAGCGCATAGGCATTTTAGTAAGCGACGCCCAAGGGCAGCAGTTGCTTGGTCTGGATGAATTGCGTTTGCAAGTCGATCGATAGTAAGTAGAGCCCCGGCGAAAGACGTAGGCCCGTCTCGTCGCGTCCGTCCCATGAAAGCTGCCTGGGGCCGGAATCCTGCAAGCCGGCGTCGATGCGGGCGAGGCGTCGACCGTCGAGGGCGTAGACTTCCAGTGCTATCGGTACGGGACCGGGGAGGCGGAAGAGCGAATAGCGGATATCCAGCCGATCGTTGATGCCGTCGTCGTTGGGGGTTATCACCGGGCTGGAAAGAGTGATCGATTGGATGAAATCGGGTTGGTCGGCGGCTGCGCCCAAAACGCGCAGGCTATTGGTCGAGACGGCGTCGGTGGCATCGCCCGGTTGCACGGCTTGCGGCAGGGTCTCGCTGTCGGCGGTGAAGATCTCGCTTTCGAAGGTGGCGGCGAATTCGAATACTTCGCTGGCAAAGACCACGCGGATCGGCGGGTTGTTCGAGCGGGTGACACGCTGCGGTAGTTGGACGACCAGGCCGTCTTCGTCTTCTGTTACGGCAGCAGGTTCGACGGTGGCCAGCGGTGCGCCCATTTCGAGGCGGCGGAAGGCGGCGCGATTGCCGGTGCGGATCCGTAGCGCGTCAAATCCGGGAGCCGTTCCACCGCCGAATTCGGCGCGTAATTGGTACGCGAATTCGGTCTGCTGACCAAGGCCGACTTCAGTAAAACCGCGGGCCGGTTGCAAGTCGTCGAGTCTGGCGACCTCGGCAAAAACCTCGTCAGCCAATAGTGGCGCGGTTTCGATCCAAAGCGAGTCGACGCGGATCCAGGCGTCGAAATCTCGGCTTTCTAGACTGAGATTGACTTGCAGGTGCGAGCCGCTCCTGAGTCGGATCAGTTGGCCTGATTCCGTAAAGGGCACAGACCAGAACGACCAGTTGTCCGAATCGTAGCCGATTGAGGCGCGAATACCGGGGCGCGGATCGCGGTTTAGTTGGGCAGTAAGTTTTTCGTATTCCTCACGCGGCACTTCCTTTTCGCGGCCGATGTTAGTGTATTCGTGGTAGGTCGCTGGATCGGAGTCGCGACCGACGCGCACTTCGGCCCTGAGTCCGACCACGGCTTGCGGATCCTCTACTGCGACGCTGTTTTCCATGCGCATCGCGGTGGCGGCCCAATGTAGGCGGCCGAAGTTGACGACCGGACCAAGTTCGATGACGCGGCTGAGGTAGACGACGCGCAGGGGGACGCCCTGCGCAAAGACCTCGAAACCGCCGATCGAACCTTGGAGCGCGATGGCCTGGTTGCCCTGCCCGCCGCAGGTGGTGCAGGTGTTGAGCGCTTCTTCGTCGGCCAGCGAGAGTTGCCTGCGCCAACGGAAGAAGCGCGCGTACTGGCGCGGTAAGTCGATTTTTACCGAGGGTTCGAAATTGGCGCCGACATTGGCGATGACACTTTGAAAGAGGTCGTTGCCGCCCCAGTTGACGGCTGGTTCACTATCGGTGCCAATGGATACGTCGAAGGCGGGCGTGGTATCCTGCGGCAGCGGCGTGCCGTCGGACCGAAAACCATGCGAGGGGGTGAAGAAGCCGAAGCGCACCGCCGGGATCGGCACTGCGGTGTCGAAGGAGAAAAATAGATTGTTGACCGACTGGGCAAGCGGGGCATTATATGTCGTGCTGTCGGAGTCGACCAGGAAAACGCCGCTTTGTGTCGGGTCGCCGCCGACGCCGTTCCAGCGATTCCAGAAGCGCGGTTTCTGGCCGTCGACAAAACCGAGATTGTAGACGGAGGGCTCGCGCCAGAATTCCCAATTTTCCAGCAGTTGGATGATATTCTGGTCGGGTTGCAGATAGCGTGGCTGGATCGAGCCGGGCGCGCCGGCGAAGTCGACGAGGACCTGTAGCGAGTCGTGTTGGTTCCAGGCCAGACCGCTGCCGCCGAGCTGCCATTTGCCGACTTGCGCGTGCACGGTCGAAACAGTGAGGAGCAGGGTTAAAAAGCAAGCGTGGCGCATTGGGCATCTTTCGGCTACTGTAAAAGCGTATAGCTATGGGAAACATTACCACAGTAACAGAGCTTGTCTCGTAGGGTATTATAGAGAAAAATGGGGCCGGTGCCGAATGGAATTGCTGCACTGTGGCGAAGCGCGGTTGAAAACCCTTGCGAGCCAAGCGTGCAGTGGCCTGGCAAATATTGGTATTAGTAGGTGACGGCGATAGTAAGCAGCACGGAGTCGTCGTCCAACTCGAGGCTGAACAGGTAGGCGCCAGGCGGGACCAGGGCGCCGGTCAAGGCGATAAAACGTATGGGGGCCGTCGGAGGGCGTGGCGGATTCAGGCGCAAGTGCAATTTGTCATTCTCAGTAGGCGATATTAATCCGCACCAGGTTGGCCGCCCACCCCGCCTGGGATGCCGTAGCCACTGCTATTAGATAAATCCCTGGCGGCAGCAAGTGCCCGGTCTCGTCGCACCCGTCGCAAAGAAACGTCTGGCGGCCTGATGGTTGCACTTGTGGGGGCAGGTCCACTACGGCGCGACCATTGAGCACATAGATTTTTAATGCCACTTAGACGGGTTCGGGTAGGCGCAAGAGTGTATAGTCGATTTGCAGGACATCGTTGATCTGGTCACCGTTCGGTGTGGGGGTTGTTGTCGATAACCCGGCTCGGCCGCTGGCGACATAGCCGTAACCGACGAATTCTTTGAGGTGGTACTCGAAGTGGTCGCGGTCGGTCTCCACCTCGCGGGCCTAGTAGTCGCGCTAGGCGCGAGGGCGTTCGCCGTCGACAAAACCCAATTCGCGCGGCAGGCGCAACGCCCGACCAATTGTCCAGATGAGAATAGGCGATGCGGTCGGGTGTCAATTAGATTGGTTGGATGGCGCCCGGCGTGGAGGCGAAATCGATGAAAATGCGGTTACTATTACTGGTGGCCCACTCGAGCGTTTGGCCGCCCAATTGCCATTGGGAGATCTGGCTTGAGGCGATACCAGGTACGGCGAGCGTTTCAGCACAGGAAAAGACGAGGAATCGCGTTGTGCGGACGCATGGGCGATTTCGCTGGCAAAGATATCGGGGGTATTTAGCGCAAAAGCCGCTTACGCGATGCATTTGCCGTTTATTGTAAGCTAACTTTTGTAGGGCAGTAACCACTCTTCCGCGATGCCCAAATCGAAACCCGGGCCGCGCGAGGCAAATTCCAGATAGCTATTTTGCGGCACCAACGCTCCCGGTTCGGAAACTTCCGCGAGCGGGATGCCCGGATCTGAACCGATATAATATTCCCCCCAAGGCGCGTTGGGCATTGCCCAGGTCAGGTGCTGTCCGTAGGGGTCGCGGCCGCCGCCGTGTAGACAGATCTCGATACCGGCGGCCTCGGCCATATGGCCGATTTTGAGGCAGGCGGTCATACCGCCGACCCAGTGGATATCGGGTTGCAGAATGTCGAGGGCGCGGTGCTCGATAATCTGCTGATAGGGGTAGGGAGTGTAGAAGTGTTCGCCTCCGGCCAACGCTTGCCAGGGCAAGCGCTCTTTGAGGTCGATATGACTTTTGATGTCCTCGGGAATCAGACACTCTTCTAGCCAGCGCAGCTTATAGGGCTTAAGGCGTTCGGCGAGACGGACGCTGTACTCGACGTCGAAGGCCATATAACAATCGAGCATTAGCTCGCAGTCGTCGCCGATCGTTTCGCGCGTTTCGGAGACTCGTCGCTCGTTTTGCTCCAAGCCCCATAAACCGTCTGCCGGTCCGTATTGGCAGGGCAGTTTGAAGGCTTTAAAGCCAAGCTCCTTATACCAATCTACATCGTCGCCGGTCGCATAAGTAAAGATCCGGTCTCGGACCGGGCCGCCGATGAGTTCATAGACGGGTTTTTGCTGCAGTTTGCCGGCCAAATCCCATAGCGCTAAATCGACCGCGCTGATGGCGACCGTGGCGATGCCGACGGTGCCAAAGGATTTAGAGACCCGGAACATCATATCCCAGGCCTTTTCGATCGCCAGACAATCCTCACCGACAAGAATGTGGGCGAAGGCGTCTTCGATGACGGCAGCGGCCGGCCGGCCGGCGGAGGTGCCGAGACCCCAAGTGCCGTCTTCGGCCGTGATCTTGACGGCGAAACCCGGCCATTGGCTGGCGGCATAGAGCTGGCGGCGCGGTTTGAAGCGCGGAAAGCGTGACATCGGGTTGGCCACCTCGATCTCAGTGGGCCAAGCTTTGCGGCGGGGTTCGCTCTTTTGCGCGGGGGCTGTCGAGGCGGAAAGTGTACCGCCGGCTTGGGACCTGGCGGCTAACAAAGGGCCGTCGGGCCGTTCGACGCGGACTAGGTCAACCGATTTTATTTTCAATTTATTTTGCCCTAGCGATCGGCGAGATCGCGCTGGAATTGTTCAGCTTCGGCGGCGGTGAAACCGCGGAGCTGGATGCGGTCTTGCACCTGGTTGAGCAGGGGGTCGAAGTTTGCCCAACGATCGCCAATTTTCAGGCCGAGTGGTTGTTTGAGATTGCCCGTGTTCTCGCTGAATTTTTGCATTTTCTTGCTACCATAGGCGTTGAGCCGGGCGGCGACTATCTTCGCCTGGCTGCCGCCGTCGGCGATTTTGCAGGCGACGATATTCCACTCGGTCAGCAGGGGTTCGGAAGCGACGAGGTAGGTGACGGCGGCGCCGCCGCCGGTAAACTCGACCGTATCCCAGTTGGCGTATTCGGAGCCTTTGGTATCGCCTATTAGTTTGGCGGGTACAACCTGTATGGAGAGCGGTTGAGGTTTGTCTTCGCCGCAGGCGGCAAACAATGACAGTAGGATTAGTCCGTATACCATTGGGGGTTACTGCTTTCTGCGTTTAACCGTTGCCGCCCCAGGCGAGGGCTTCGGCTTCGGTTGTGGATAACGTAAGGTCGTCTTCTGTCGGCGCGGCGTCCGCTTCGTTCCAGGCGGCGAGCAGATCCGCCAACCCAGCGAGGGTGGTGGTGGTCAGCAGCTGTTGCCGCAACTCGGAGGCGCGGGGAAGGCTCTTGAAGTAGAGGGCCAGATGCTTGCGGGTCTCGAGGACACCGACGCGCTCTCCTTTATAATCGGCCATCAGCTGCAGTTGCTCAAGCGCTAATTCGACGCGCTCGGAAAGCGTCGCGCCGTCGCGCCCGGAGAAGATCCAAGGATTGGCCATCGCCGCGCGGCCGATCATTACCGCCGCGCAACCCGTTTCCCGTTTCATCCGGCGGGCACCGGCTAAGTCCAGCACATCGCCGTTGCCAACGATCGGGATCGAAGAGGTTTCGACGGCGCGAGCGATCCACTCCCAGTTGGCATGGCCCTTGTATTTTTGCACTACGGTGCGCGCGTGGATCGCGACGGCTTTGGCGCCGGCGTCCTCGCAGCGTTTGATGACCTCAAGGATATTGATATCGCTGTCGTCCCAGCCCAGCCGCGTTTTGACAATGACCGGTACCGAGACGGCTTCGACAGTGCGTTGCACGGCGGTATAGAGCCGGCCGAGGTCGCGTAAATAGGCGGCACCGCAGCCTTTTTTGACTATTTTCGGCACCGAACACCCGAAATTTATATCGACGATTTGGGCGCCACGCCGCTCGAATTCTCGCGCGCCGTTGGCGATCAGGTCGATGTCGTTGCCGTAGATTTGCGCGGCCAATAGCGAAAGGCCGGTGTCGGCGTAGATCTGGGCGTCGGAGAAGTCGAGCATCTGCAAGCTTTTGCGTGAGCGAATGCCGATCGACCGGCAGTTGATGAACTCGACGCCGACGAGACCAGCGCCTAGCCGGGCACAGATCAGGCGAAAAACCCAATTTCCGACCCCCGCCATTGGGGCGAGGGTAAGAATGGGCATGTCGGGTCTATAAGGGCTGAGTTGGTACGGGCCGATCTGCATGGGTGACAGGGCAGGCTTATAGCGGGTTTTCCGGTTGCAACTGAGCGGCGATGGCTTTTTCTTGCTCGGCCTCGGGGATCATACCCTTGCGCTGGTAGAACATGGAGAGACTGGTATGGGCAAGGAAGTCGTCGGGGTTGTATTCGACGGCTTTTTGCGCGCAACTAAGGGCTTGGTCCAAGTCGCCCAATTTCTCATGGCAATGCGCCATCGACTGGTGCACATCGGCGAATTTCGGGTCGACGTCGAGCGCTTGCGCGAAGTCGTCGAGGGCGCCGGCGAAATCTTGCTGGGAGAATTTGATCATACCGCTCTTATACAGCGCGATTTTGTCCTGTGTTGCCATGGCTTATTGCTCCGTTTGGCGGGGATTACGGCTTAGTCGTCCAAAGATATGGTCGAAAATTTCGTCGGGTGGCGCCGAGCCATCAACGCGTGTGAGTAGATTCTGTTGCTGATAATGGGTGACGACCTCGTGGGTTGTGCTTTGGTAAATGCAAAGGCGTTCCTTGACGACTTGTTCGCTATCATCATCACGCTGTTCGAGCCGCTCGGCAATTTCGGCGGGTGGTGGAGCGAACAACAGGTGGTAAATGTGTCCGGTTACAGGGTCGACTCGCCGGCCCACGCCGCGTTCAATTAAAGCGGACTCGGCTACTTCGATCAGAATGACTGCGTCGAGCGACAGATCGCGTTGTTGAAGCATTGTGTCGAATGCCTTGGCCTGGCGCAAGGTACGGGGGAATCCGTCCATGACAAAACCACCGGGGGCCCGATCGAGAGCATCCAGGACCAATTCCACGACAAGGTAGTCGGGCACGAGTTGTCCGTCACTAAGGTATTCACTGGCAAGGATGCCAAGATCACTTCCTTCGGCGCAAGCTTGGCGCAACATTTCACCGGTGGATATGTGAACAAGACCAAAACGTTGTGCAAGACGGGTGGCCTGGGTGCCTTTCCCGGAGGCCGGGGCGCCCAGTAACATCAGTTGCATATAGTTCCTAATAGCAGTTACGAATGGCCGGAAACTGTTAAAAATAAAGAGATAACATAGGTTCGTGCAAATGTGTGGAATGCGATGCTGAAACCGACGGTGCAAGCACTTGCTGGGCGGATGCGGTATATTTTGTAGAGGGTGTTAAGAGTCGATTACACAAAGGAGAGTATATGTTGCGCTGGATTTTTTTAAGCCTCGGATTATTGGCCGTGCCCATAGAGGGACAGCGGGATTTCGATCTGGAATATGTCGAGGGCATCGAGCCCCTGAGCTATGTGGCCTATCGCACGGCTGGTGAATTGCAGATCGATGGCAAGTTGGACGAGCCGTCTTGGCAGCGGGCGGCCTGGACGGCGACCTTTGTCGATATTGAGGGGCAGCGTAAGCCATTACCGGCTTTTAAAACGCGAGCCAAGATATTGTGGGACGACGAGTATCTCTATCTGGCGGCCGATCTCGAAGAACCGCATGTCTGGGCGACCTATACCGAACGGGACGCAACGATCTACCACGAAAATGATTTTGAGGTCTTTATTGATCCAGACGGCGATACGCATCAATATTACGAGTTCGAAATCAACGCGCTCGGTACCGAATGGGATCTCTTGCTGGTCAAACCTTATCGCGACGGCGGCCCGTATATGAGCGCCTGGGATATTAACGGGTTACAGACGGCGGTTGCGGTCTGGGGCACTGTCAACAATCCGTTCGACGAGGACCAGGGCTGGTCGGTGGAGATGGCTTTGCCGTGGGCGGTGCTCAAAGAGGCGACGCGCGATAAGGTGCCTCCGCTCGACGGCGATCAGTGGCGGATCAATTTTTCCAGGGTTCAGTGGGCCGTCGAATACGATTCGGGCAGCTATATCAAAGTGGAGGGCAAAGGCCCCGACAACTGGGTCTGGTCGCCCCAGGGCCTGGTCGATATGCACTTTCCAGAAAAATGGGGTTATGTGCAGTTCGCCGAGGCCGTCGTGGGCCGAAAAGAAGTCCCTTATCTCGCCTCGCCGACGGGCGAGGCCGAGCGGGTTTTACGCGGGATATACTATCGTCAACGCCGATTTCACCAGGAACACGGGCATTACACGACGAGTCTCGACTCGTTGGGTGTGACGCATCAGATCTTAAGGCATTTCCTCTGGCCGGCGGTGATCCAGGTGACCGACCACCAGTTCGAGGCGCAGTTGGAGGAGGTTATCGACCTCGATGAAGACGGCGAAATCAGTCGTTGGCTTATTCGGCAGGATTCTCGGCTCTGGCGGGACTGACAAATAACGAACACGGGAAGAAAAGATAAAGGAAGTTTGCCTGGCCCGTCAGATCAGTAGCGTCAAATATTTCACGGTCGTCGCAGACCGTCCGGGGGAAGCGGTACGGGTGCTCTATCAGGTCGCTGCGCTGGAGATCGATTGACGCACCGGTTTGTTGAGTCGCGTCGGACCTCCACACGGTCACAGATTGGCTCCCCGCCTTTCCGCATCGCGATAAGCGTCCTGGACCAGTTCAACGATCCGGCGTGCGCCCGGCCCGTCGGTCTCCGGCGTTTGCCCTGTGTCGAGACAGTCGAGGAAGTGTATGATCTCCGGTTCGAGGTCCAAACCTTCACCGCTCTCGTGCAAAATTTCCTCGTTGCCGCTTTCGCCTAAAACGACAATGCGCGTGCGCCATTGACAACCCGGTCCTTCGCTGACTAGGTCGCCCAAGGGCTGGGTTGTGAGGGTGATATGCGCTTTTTGACAGGCGGCGTTCATCGTATACCAGATGCGCGTGCGCGGCGAAGCCCACATGTGGCGTGTGACGCCGATGGCGCCGTTTTTGAACTTAATGACTGAGGCGGCGGTATCCTCGCCTTCCATATTGGTCCCCGCGTTGGTCCCGGCCATCGACAACGAAGCCGCATCCCCCGCGATCCATAGCATTACATCGAGCATATGCGGCGAGGCAGAAAAGAAAACGCCGCCACCGAGTGTTTCTCGCTTTTCCATCCAACCCAGGGCATAACCTTGTATTGACTCGTCCATCATCGCGTCGAGCATAAAGAGCTGGCCATAGGCCCCGCCGTGCACGGCTTCTTTGAAGATTCGCATGCTGTTGCGGTAGCGATGAGGATAGGCGACCATCAGGGTGCGTCGGTTTTTTTCCGCTGCGGCGATAATGGCGTCGGTTTCTTCAATGGTGCGGGCGATCGGTTTTTCGAGCAACACGTGGCAACCGGCTTCGAGGCAGTCGACGGCAGCGGCGCGGTGCAGGTGATGCGGCAGCAGGATGAAGACCGCGTCGACTTCGGCGAGGCCGTGGCGATAATCGACGAGTGTTTTTGCTCCTGTTTGTCGGGCGATTTGTCCAGCCCTAGCGGCTTCGAGGTCGGCAACCCAGAGGACTTCTGTCCGGTCTTGCAGACGGGGTAGGATGTGGGCGTAGAAGCGGGCGATCCAGCCGCAGCCGATTATGCCGATGCGGTGTTTTTTCATCGTGTTACTCCAACAGGTCAAAGAAGGTGCTATAGATTGTCGATTATATAGGTCTGCAAGACGCCGGACTCGTCCGAGTTGAAGAACGCCCTCGTCCCATCGGGAGACAGGAAGGGATGGATATGCGCTTGTTTATCCCACGACGAGCGCGGATGGGCCAAACAGGTCCAAGACGAGAGCGCGTCGAGGGGTTTTTCTCCGAAATCCGCGAGAAAAATTCGGCCGCCCTGGTCTTGGCGGCCGGTATCGCTTACCAGTTTTCGGCCGGTGTTATCGGTGGCAAAGTGATAAAAGCACGGCTGGGAGAACGATCGACTCAGATGATTGCGTTGGCCATTGGGCGCGGCGAGCCCGCGATGGTTGGATGCGGCCACGGGCAGGCTGGCGATCAACTGTTGCTCGTCGGGGTCTTTGGTGCCGGTGCTGGTAATGGCCCAGGGCGATTGGCCGTGCCAGCATTGATGTCCCTGGCAAAACTCGTTGCCGTCGCGGCCCCAGGGCATATCGCGGAAATCACTGCCGTCGTCGCGGATGACATGAATATCGGCGCCATCGCCGCCGACGAGCCTCTGGATGTCGCCGGCTGGATTGGCGGTATTGCCGTGATTTTCCTGGATCAGGAGGTCACGAAAGTGTTCTTCGTCCGTCGAAAGCGAATACTGTGGATGTATATTGCACCAACTTGGACCGGAGAGGACCAATTCGACTGCGGGTGTTTCGAGGTTGAAAATCATCAAGCCAAAAGGCTGTTCTTCGCGTTGGCCATCGCCGAGAAAACACGACAAAGCTATTCGCTTGCCATCGGAGCGAATGGTCGAGAGCGGGTAGAGGCGGCTGGGCCGGTAGTCCGTAGCGGGCAATGGGGCGTCGACGGTCAATACTGTGACTCGGTCCGAACCGTCTATGTTTACCCGCTTTAAGGTTAGCGAGCCGCCGCCGGGTTTAGTCTGGTCGGTAAAGTAGTAGACGAAACGGCCATCGGGCGAGACGGAGGGAGCGGTGGCTCCAGTCTCATCGGTGAGCGGATGGAGGGCGTAATGGTCGTTGAGGTCGCAGACCAGGTAGCGGTGTTTGGGGTCTAGTTTGTCCGAGCCGTGGGCGTGGGCGGATTCGTGCAGGATAAAGCGCGAAGAGTCGGGGGTAAAGATCTGCGCTTCCATATAGATATGAGACGAGGGCAGGTCGCCTTCGGTGAGTTGCAATATCTCGATGCCCGCCGGTGCATCCGGGGCGAGCAGGTCGCAGCGTGATTTCATAGGATCCTAGTCCTCTGTTCCCGCCAACATCTTATCCCAGTGTTCATTCGCTTTTTCTATGCGCTCGGTCTGATTGTTCTCCCAACGCTTCTGAATTCTGCGGTCGAAATTGAGCTAGAGCTTGTCGTCGATGATTTTACAGGCCAGCGTGTCTATTGGGGCGGTCTGCTTATTGCTTATAGCGTAAGCGCATTAGCCGCATGTATTGCAGGGCGAACTTCGTTGGGGTCGCCCCGCAGGCGTCGCGGTTTTCCGCACTGGAGAAAAGCCAGCGCGCGCCCTGCCACTTGTGCTGGAATTTAGGTTGGCCCGGCACGGATTTAGCGGCGGTGCAATAGGCTACAGGGTCGTAGCTGAAGATGGCCAAGCGCACGGCGAAGACCGACTCTATCGCTTCAAGGGGTAGAGTAGAATAAAACGGCAACAACGCCAAGCAAATTCTTTGCATTGACCTACTCCTTATAAATGGAACTTCATCGCGAATATGTCTGAACCATAATTCAGCATCTGCAGCTACTCTGCTGATCGCAGCAGCGCTGTGAATACTGAATTGGGTCGGCACCTTAAGATATGGGCATCACTGCGGTCAAGGGTTATTCGGCGTTTAGGACTTCGACCCAGCTTTCGGGGTCGTCGCCTTCTATGCCGCTAATTAATTGCAATTCCTGTTCCATCCACAAGGTTTTGCCCGGCATCAGGTCGGACAGGGGGCCGACATTTTCTATTTCGCCGAAACGCGGATTGCCGTCGAAGACTTCTGAGGTCGAATTGAACATTGTCACCGTGCCGCCGCCTTCCGGGTATTCGGCATTGGCGACGTGGGTGACGGTGGATTTGAGCGCCGTTTCATTCCAGATATAGGCGATCCAACCAGCGTTGCCGTCGGTGCCGATTTTTTGCCAGCGGTGCTGCGGTAGGACACGGTAATCCATGGCCAGGGCTTTGGGGCCGAGGTGGATGCCGACTTCGTTGGGGTCGGTGTCGGGCCAGATGAGAAAGGTGCGCCGTTGATCGGTGCGCCAAGGCGTGACGCCGACGCCGTGGTCGGGGCGTATGACATTCAGGGCCCAGGCGGCGATCCGGCGTTTTTCATTGCGCATATTCTTGAGGCCGTGACGGACCGTAAGCACGGGTTTTTCGGCGTCGAGGGTGATTTCCATGGTCAGTTGCAGGCCGGAACTGTCATCGGGGGCGGCGACGAGGCGCAGGGAGCGCTCGCCCGTCTGCTCTGCGGTCGCCGGTTGCAGGGCTGGCATGCCGGATTGGCTGTTTTGCGCCGGTTCGAAAAACCAGGTGCGGATGCCGGAGTATTCGTAGTTATGGTTGACGTGCAGGGGGTTTTCGCCGCCTGTGAGTCGGAAGGCGATTATGCGCGGGTAGGGGGTGGCGATGGCGAAGGCTTCGGCGCGGTTGTTTTTGAGCCAATAACCGCTGAAGCCTTGGTATTGTTCTGCGTCTGTTGGGGTTTGTGCGCTCAAGGGGAGGGTAGATAGTAATAAGAGGCAGCAGATGATGCGCATGGGGCGCTCCTTTAGGCAATAGCGATATGGTCGGGCTCTTGGAGGGTAACAACCGCGCTCATGTCGCTGAATCCTTAGGATTTACGGCCTGAGGCAGTTCTTTTCACATCCTGTGAAATTTCGGGGTTGTATCGCCGATTTTGCTGTCCTGCAAAATTAGCGATACAACCCCCTGCGGTGATGCCAGCAAAGAGCCCTGGAACAACCTCGCGGTTTGCTTTGCAAAATTAGATATAATCCTTCATATAGTTTATTTCCCTTATTCTATCATAATATCCCCCGCCTCGACCGAGCGCTGGCCAATGACTTTCAGCTCTTCCAACGAAGTCTGTCCGTCGCCGTAGAGCTCGCAGACATAATTGACTTCGAAGGTCGTGCCGGCGGGCACGGGTGCTTCGCCACAGTTGTAATTGACATGAATGTCGATATAGTTGCCGCAGACGGAGTAGTGGAATTTCCGGTCGGTGGGTTGTGGGTTTTCGAAGAGGGCCAGCACATTGCCGCGATCGGCAGGGTAGAGCGCGTAAAATAAGAACGGGTCGTCGCTGCCGCTGCCTCTACCGACGCTGAGGTCGGGGCGGAAGTTCGGTTTGTAATAGGTGCGGTCGCGTTCTACGAAGAGCACCGCATCGTGGAACCAAGTTTCGGGCAGTCGCGAGGGATAAGGAAAAATATCGGAAAATTCGGCGTTTTGCGCGTCCCATCCTTCGATTACATGCATCTTCATTCTGACTTCGAGTCTGGGCCGTGGATGGTCAAAGGGGATGCGTAGCCAAGTCTCGGATTGCGCGCGTTGGTTGGGGTTGGTGGCGCGAAAATAGACACTGATCGCGTCGGGGCCGTTTTCTTCGATGGAGAACGCGCGGACCTGGTTGAGGTAGTCGTGTTTGGAGATGCCGCAGGATTTAAAAAAAGCCAAAGGCATTTCCCAAATCACCGGCTCTGTCTGGCGGTAATCGGTCAGGCGGTGGATCGCGCCGGAGAATAAGTCGAACTCCAATAGCGGGGCCTGTTGGTTTTTGCTGCTCCAGACCGCGATGTCGCGATGGTTACCAGCGCGTCGGTTGAGGTCAATGCCGGTGATTTCGCTCTGGTAGGTCGCTTGGATGCCGGGAATTTTGTCGATGCGGATTTCAGTGGTGTGCCCAGAGTGCAGTTGCGCGGAGATGATGCAATTGTCGATCGAGTCATTCTTGTGCGACATATCCATCGGTACGCAGATATCGTCGGTGAGTTCCCCTTCGGAAACAAGCTGCACGCGGGTCGGGGCGCCGTTGATGGTGGCATGGACTGCGCCCCGATGACGGGGGTCGGTCTTGCGGCGGAAGTAGCGCAGGCGAACGGTGCGTTGCTGTGGGTCGGATGGGAAGACGATTGCCGCGCCCGTTGGGTCGGCCTGGCCAATCTCATAGGTGCCGTCCTCCCCGGTGTAACAACGAAAAGTTCCACCGTCAACGGTGGGTTCGAGCGGATGCTGCACAGCGTTTATCCGGCGCTCAATATTCTTCTCGTCGTCGCTTAGCGAGGCCACAAGGGTCGCGGTAAAGGTGGCGTCGCTATCGCTTTGGACCTCGACTAGGGATTCGCGCAGCCAGGCGAAACGTGCGGTAGGCCCTTCCTCCCAGACTGAGGCGTAGATGGAGGCGGTATCGCCGTGGCAGGTCCAGCCCATGCCACCATGCGCCCATTGTTGCATGCCGGTGGGCCAGTGCGAGGCGTAAAAGGGAGGGGTCGGACCGTGGTCGGAACCCTCCCAGGCATGGTCTTCGTCACGAGTCCAGTACAGGGCGCAGAGGCCTTCGGAGCCTTCCAAGACCAGGGAGCATTCGGCCAATGTATCACTGAAGGGGCGAGTGGCTTCGCCTTGTTTTTCGATGGTTTCTGGACCGAGGCGTAGGCGGGTATAGGAAGCATCGCCTTTGGTTTCGACAAAGGCGTCCTGGATCGGGCCGTGCCCGAGGCGGTCGATGATTTGCAGGTTGAAGGTGCAGTGTAAATCGCCCTCCGGGTAGAGCCAAATATCTTGGCGCCCATCGCCGTGGTAGTGGCCTTCGTCATCGATTAAATCGAAGGCGACGCGCATGCCCAAACGCACGGCCCCTTCTTCGAGAAAGTGGAATTTGGGTTGTGAGTCGTTTTCCTGGCGGATTAGGACTGATTGACCATAATCGGGGCTGCCTGGCTCGGATCGACAGATCAGACGGATGCGGGCGGCGAAGGACAGGGCCTTGTGGGAGAGACCGAGTTGGCGGTCGGCACGATCGGTACCGAAGGAGAGCGCGCCGCCTTCGGTCTTGGCCAAAGATATCGCCGCTTGGCCGATACGACCCTTCCAGTGGGTGCGGCAGTCGATGAATACGCCGTCCATGAGATTTGTCCTTCTAAAAGATAGTTGTGGCGCGCCAATTAATTTTGCATGATAGGGTCTTCGAGTTAGAATGTCAACTAATGAAGGAGATAAGCGAATGATCACCGAGGAAGTACGGTTGTGGAAATTGACCCGGCGCCATGTGCGCGAGCGCTTGGAGCAAGGTCTGATCAAGGGGGCGATTCTGCCGACCGGTAGCACCGAACAGCACAATGAGCACCTATCGATGGAGCACGATACCGCCAGCGCGGCACATGTCGCTTATCAGGCGGCTCTGCAACTCTATCCGCAGACGGTGGTGGCGACGCCGATGGCGGTGGGGATCTCGGAGCATTGGATGGAGTTCCCCGGGACGCTGAGCCTACGGCCAGAGACCTTTTTTACGGTTGCCTACGATATTTGCGAATCGCTCAAAAGACACGGCATCGAGCATATTTTGATCTGCAATGGCCATGCCGGCAATGGTCCACTGGGAAATCAGGTCGAGGAATTCAGCCAGAAATTGGGTATCGATATCCAATTCGCTTCGTACTGGGCGGCCTATTCCAAGGAACTGGTCGACGAGTTGATGGAATCAAAAGATTGTCCGGCGCATGCGGCGGAGTTTGAGACCTCCTTCGCGATGGCGGCTTTTCCTGAGAACGTGCAATGGAAAGGTGTCGATTACGAAGCGGCTAATCTCGATATTAAGAGCGAGAGCTATGCGCCGCGGGATCCGGTGTATTTCCAGGCTGGCCGCGATTACGCCACCCCGAAGAAGGGGCGGGTGATGGCCGACATCGCGATAGATTGGGTCGCCAGCAAGATGCAGGAGATGATGGACGGATAGGGGCTTCAGCACAAGATAGACATAAAAAAACCGACCCCCGCGAAGGGGCCGGTTTTTTCTTTTGGGCTAAAAGCAGAATCTACTTTTAGTAGGCAGCCTTGATCTGGCCCCAGCTCACGCTCTCGACCGCGGTCGAGGCAGCGGAAGCAAGCGAAGGCTCCATCTCGGCCAAGACCACGTCGTTGGTGCCAGTGCAGCACATTTCCGGCGACATGGTCCAGAAACCCTGATAGCTCTCAAGCACGCACTCGGTGCAGGCTTCGTCGAAATCGCCCACGGTGATCGAGGTGTGGATGATTTCGTTTTCGCCCAAGTCGAAGACGACCGCTTGATCAGGGGTAGCCGACGCGTCATTGGGCAAAGAAGTGATGGGGGTGATGGCCAGTTCGTAGCGATAGGTGCTCTCGCCGAACTGCTCGCCAGAGAAACCCCAACCGAAGTTTACCCACTCGCTACCGTCGACGAGCCACTCGAGCGCGCTGACCGGACGATAGTACTGATAGGAACCTTCGACCGGCGGCACGGCCCATTTGTAGCTAAAGTTATTGGCCGGCTCGCCTTCGAGGTTGTGCTCCTCGGTCGGCGTGTGGTCGGGGTTGACTTCGACTTCCCAAGCGTCGTCTTGCCAGAAGGCCGAGGGGTTTTCACGGTCCGCGTTATGGATATTGTCAAAAACTTCGGACATGACATAGAGCTTGTTTGCGTTCTCGTTCCAACCCATGATGTGGCGGATATTGATGTCGCTGACATCAATTTCGCCACGACCAACGGGCTGAATCTCCGCTACTGGCGAATAGAGACGGTCGTTGCGGATCGTATAAGGATCGATTGGCACGACGTCCCAATCCGACAAGTCGCCGTCCATTGTCGGAACGAGATTGTCGGGGAACTGCACGGCGAAATAAAGTTCGCCGGGAGGAGCGTGGCCAAAAGCCATGCTAGACATGGCCGTGACCAAGGCTGCAGCTAAACCAAGTTTGGTCAGCTTCTTCATGATGGAA
>Ga0315339_1000836_pt1 | contig 32598 bp, 28 predicted proteins | sample ASW17metaG_FD_204514 | JGI IMG/M metagenome (GOLD analysis project Ga0315339, IMG submission 204514) | Ammonia-oxidizing marine archaeal communities from Pacific Ocean, United States - ASW #17 | ecosystem: Environmental > Aquatic > Marine > Oceanic | place: USA: California | collected 2016-12-05 | reverse complement strand
TAACGTTGGGAGCGGATATTGTAATGCACTCGGCCACTAAATATTTAAACGGGCATAGTGACGTGTTAGCTGGTGCGCTAATTACAGCAAATGATGATGAGTTATGGCAAAGAATTAGTGCTCTACGTTATCAGAACGGGGGGGTGTTGGGACCATTTGAATCTTGGCTGCTGCTGAGAGGAATTAGGACACTATTTCTAAGAGTTGAAAGATCATCCTCTACGGCTCTTTCTATGGCTAATTATTTTACTGGTCACAACCAGTTGACTGAGGTGCTTTATCCAGGACTAAAACATCATAAGGATTATAGATTAGCAATAAAACAAATGATTGGTGGTTTTGGGGGGGTGCTATCTATTAGAATTAAAGGTGGTAGAGACGCAGCTATATCTGTTGCTAAGTCAGTTAAATTATTTGTTCCTGCAACATCATTGGGTGGTGTTGAAAGTCTTATTGAGCATCGCGCCACCATTGAGGGTTCAGAGAGCCATATACCAGACGATTTATTAAGGTTATCAATTGGAATAGAAGATCCCAATGATTTAATAGCTGATATTGACCAAGCTCTCTCTAATTTATAAATCTGAAAGAAAATAATAAGCAGATTAAGTATGATTTTTAAAAACCTTTACCTATCTGCATTGACAGAGATGGTTTCCCTTAGTAACAAACGAAACAGCATACGTCGTGAAGACCCACTCAGATGCGGAGGGGTGGCCGAGTGGCTGAAGGCGACGGTTTGCTAAATCGTTATAGGGTTAACGCTCTATCGAGGGTTCGAATCCCTCTCCCTCCGCCACTTACCTTCTTAAGCACTTTGGAGAAAATCGGTGATTAAACGATCCAGCAAAGTATACGCAAAGGATGCCAAACGAGATGACGATTATCTTGATGACCAGTCCTGGACGAATTTATGGGACGGTATGCGTATAGATTGGGATGTGCCCATTGAGATGGATGATGGTTTGGTCTTACGCTGTGATATTTTCCGACCTGTCGAGGATGGTCAGTATCCAGTCATCATGTCCTATGGTCCCTACGGCAAGTTTCTGCAATTCGACGATCCGGTGTTCGGTGATCAATGGCGACGGATGTGTGAACAGCACCCTGATGTACCAGCCGGCTCAAGCAACAAGTATCAGAACTGGGAGGTGGTGGACCCCGAGAAGTGGGTGCCAGACGGTTATGTCATCATACGGGTTGATTCTCGCGGTGCCGGGCGTTCGCCGGGAGTTCTCGATATTTGGTCAGCGCGAGAAGCAAAGGATCAGGCTTTATGTGTAGACTGGGCTGGAGATCAGTCATGGTCTAATGGTAAGGTTGGCCTTTCCGGTATTTCCTATTACGCTATGAATCAGTGGCAGACAGCTTCACTTCAGCCCAAACATCTTGCTGCAATCTGTCCCTGGGAAGGTGCTGCAGATTTTTATCGTGATATGGGACGGCATGGTGGAATTTATTGTGATGGTTTTGCAAAACCCTGGTCTGAGGCGCAAGTATATTCTGTACAGTACGGACGGGGTGAAAACGGTTATCGTTCGCGCATGAATGGCCATCTCGTATCAGGGCCGGTAACACTGAGTGAGGAAGAACTGGGTACGAATCGAAGAGATTTTGATTTTGATTGTGTTTCGAATACTTTGGATACGGATGAGTACTGGCAGTCTCGGATGCCAGATTGGGATAAGGTCGAGGTGCCCATGCTCTCTGCCGCGAATTGGGGTGGTCAAGGGCTACATCCACGGGGTAACTTCGAAGGATTTGTTCGATCTAGCTCGAAAGAAAAATATTTAGAAGTACACGGGATCGAGCACTGGACAGAATACTACACTGATTACGGTGTCGAGCTCCAAAAGAAATTTTTTGGTCACTACCTCAAGGGAGAGGATACAGGCTGGTCCAAGCAGCCAAGAGTACAACTCCAGGTAAGGCATGCCGACGGAACATTTATCGAGCGGCAAGAAAATGAATGGCCACTCGATCGTACCCGTTGGACCAAATATTACCTTGAGACAGATACTCATACAATGTCGACGGAGACGCAAACCATTTCTGGATCTACCACTTATGCGGGTTTCAGTGATGGGATCACTTTTATGACTGAACCATTGAAGGAAGAACTCGAGATAACGGGGCCGATCGCGACTAAGCTTTGGGTTTCTTCAGAAACTGAAAACGCAGACCTGTTTGTCATTATTCGGGCATTCACGCCTGATATGCAGGAGATCGTTTTCCAGGGGGCGCTCGACCCCTGTACACCGATTGCTCAGGGATGGCTCCGAGTTTCACATCGAAAACTAGATCCAGACTTGAGTCTTATATACCGTCCATATCATACCCATGATGAAGAACAACTACTAAAAAAGGGAGAGATATATGAGGTCGATATTGAAGTCTGGCCGACTTGTATTGTGGTAGAACCAGGCACACGATTGGCAATCACAGTTCGAGGCAAAGACTATGTCTATCCAGGAAAATCAAGTATCAACCTTGGTAAGTATGAAAACTGGACCGGATCGGGCCCGTTTACACATGATGATCCGCGTGACCGTCCGGGCGATGTTTTTGGTGGGGATGTTACCCTTTATTCTGGGCCCGAGAGGCGGTCTTACGTCTTGCTTCCGATCGTTCCAACTGAATAATTAATTTAGGGGATTTGACAAGAATTACATAGTCCATGTAGTTCGATGTTTGATTTTGCAGCCTTCATTTTTGTTTTGACTGCCAAGTCAGTTATAAATAAAGAGATGGACTCATCACTCACTTCTACGCCAGTTGGAAAGCCATTGCATAGTAGACGGCCCGCCTTCTCTTCCAAGATTGGTAAGAGTAATTGATTAATTCCAATCCAATACAACCTTACCGGAGCGACCTGATTTCATCTCAGCAAAACCTCGCTCGAAATCCTCTACATTAAACCGGTGCGTGATAATACGACTGACATCCAGACCATTCTGAAGCATGGCGATCATCTTGTACCATGTCTCGAACATCTCGCGGCCATAGACGCCCTTGATTGTGATTGCCTTGAACACGATGCGGCTCCAGTTCACTGGCGACTGCCCCGGTGGGATGCCTAGCATTGCGATCTTGCCACCCATCACGAGGGCCTCGACCATCTGATCGAGCGCCACTTGATTACCCGACATCTCAAGCCCAACATCGAATCCTTCGGACAACCCTAGTTCATGGATCACATCGTTCAGGTCTTCTTTCGTGACATCCACAGTACGCACAGTTGGAACCACATGTTCTGCCAAGGCCAAGCGGTCGGCGTTGATGTCAGTCAGCACAACGTTGCGCGCACCCGCATGACGCGCCACGGCAGACGCCATGATGCCAATCGGGCCTGCGCCCGTGATCAACACGTCCTCACCTAATAGATCGAAACTTAATGCGGTGTGAACCGCGTTGCCCAGTGGATCAAGGATCGCGCCAATCTCGTCAGGAATATCATCAGGTAAGGGCACCACATTGAACGCAGGTAGTTTCAGGTACTACGCAAAAGCCCCCTGTTCATTTACCCCAATGCCGCGTGTGCCAGGATCAAGATGAAAATTCCCAGCACGTGATTGCCGACTGTCGTTATTGATCAAATGGCCCTCGCCAGAGCATCGTTGACCCAGGGTACGGCCGGTGACATTGCGACCCAATTCGACAATCTTTCCAGCGAACTCGTGCCCTATGATCATTGGTACAGGTACATTCGTTGCCGCCCATTCATCCCAGTTCCAGATGTGAATGTCAGTGCCGCAAATCCCCGTCTTATTGATAAGGATCAAAACCTCATCTGGTCCGATTTCTGGAACTGGCGTATTGACCATCCACAACCCTTCCCTAGGCTTGGATTTTGCAAGTGCCTTCATGGTGGTTGCGGTCATGATGTTACTCCCAAATCACGTCCAACCTTGGCGAAGGCAGCCAACGCTCGGTCAAGGTCTTGCGTCGTTAAGGTTGCATTCATTTGGGTGCGAATACGGGCTTGGCCGCGTGGCACAACAGGGAAGAAGAAGCCTGACACATAGACCCCTTCATCGAACAATCCTGATGCCATTTGCTGCGCCAGATGAGCTTCACCCAACATCACTGGGATGATCGGATGTTCGCCGGGCAGCAGGTCAAACCCGAGCTTCGTCAGACCCGCACGCCAATGAGCGGCATTTGCAAATAACTTGGCCCGCAGGTCAGTGCCTTCTTCAACAAGACGAAGGGCTTCAATGCCTGCGGCGATAATAGATGGGGGCAGAGAGTTTGAAAACAAGTAGGGGCGTGCGCGTTGACGTAGCAGGTCGATCACAGGCTGCGGCCCTGCAATATAGCCACCAATCGCACCGCCAAGCGCCTTGCCTAAGGTGCCCGTTAGAATATCAACATCCACACCAAAATGATCCGGTGTGCCTGCCCCGTTTGGCCCCATAAAGCCTGTCGCATGACAATCATCGACCATCACAACAGCGTTGTATTCATCGGCCAAAACACGGATGCCGCGCAGATTGGCCAACGTGCCATCCATCGAGAAAACACCATCAGTGGCAATCATGATATGACGAGCACCAGCCACTTTCGCGTCTTTTAATTTGGCTTCAAGGTCGTCCATGTCATTGTTCGCATAACGGAACCGTTTCGCCTTACACAGGCGGATGCCGTCGATGATAGACGCATGATTTAGGTTGTCGGAAATGATCGCATCATCTAGTCCCAATAGTGGTTCAAACACACCGCCATTCGCGTCGAAACAAGCCGCAAACAAGATTGAATCTTCCGTGTTCAAGAACTTCGCCAATCGTTGTTCTAAAACCCGGTGCCCATCTTGGGTTCCGCAGATGAAACGTACGCTGGCCATGCCGAACCCTTGCTCATCCATCGCGTCCTTAGCGGCGGTAATCAGGTCGGGATTATTGGCAAGCCCAAGGTAGTTGTTGGCGCACAGATTAATCACCTCGCGCCCTGCAACAGATACGGTTCCTGACTGCGGTGACGTGATAAGACGTTCACGCTTATAAAGTCCCTCAGCCTCAATCTGGGATAGTGTATCGGTGATGCCGGCTAAGAAAGCATTGGTCATAGGGTATCTCCTTCAATACCCAAAATCTGCCATAAAGGATTTTATTCCACAATAGCGTGGGGCACATCAGCGGCGAAGCGGGCAGAGAAGGGTTGCGCCAGACACTGGACCGTGCGCTTGGCCATAGGGTCGAGCCTAATCCCAAAGCTTACATCTTGACTATGTCCTTCAAATTAAAAATAGATCTAAACGATCCAATCTGAGTTTGTAAGCGTACAACTGTTAGCCATTGTTAAATGCAATGTTTTTTAAACTCACATCTTTAGGAAAATAAATATGATTAGTAATTTTAAGTATTAATTATATTTAATCCTTACGCAAATTATCAGTCTGCAGGGCCTCATAGATGATTGATAGCTCGTGTTCTAGTAATCCCATCTCAGCCACCTTCGCATAGTAATCTCGAGTAAGACGTGCCACCGGGGCTGCTGCCCCTAACGCCTCCGCATGTTCGACGATGTATCTTGTATCTTTTTCAACTAAACTAGCCGGTGCAGGTGCCGGTTGCCATTTCCGTTTCGCCATGATCGGAGCCCGCAATTCAAACTGAGTGGAAGTAGCAACACTAGATGTAACAGCATCAATTATCTGCTGTGGTTCTAACCCTGATGCAATTCCAATATTGAGAGCTTCGGCGGTAACCAAAACATGGTTTGTTACCATGGCATTGAGCACAAATTTGAGTTTTATGCCGTGACCAAAGGGACCAACATAGGAATATTTGGAGGCTAAAACTTCTAAGACTGGCCTGATCATCTCACAGGCGTTCTCATCACCGCTCGCCATGATTACTGCCCGTTTAGTTTCCATCGCATCCGGCGTACCGCTAATCGGAGCATCTAGAACTAGCACCCCGGAAGGCATAAGAGCATTATAAATACGTTCTTTTAGAGCGACACCGAATGTTCCCATGTCAGCAACAATCAGCCCTTTGTTTTTAGCTTCAGCAAGTCCCTGTGAACCAAAAATTGCTTGTTCCACGTCCTCCTCCCTGGCGAGAAGGACTAATAAAATATTAGTTGTTTCTCCAAGGACCTTTGGACTAACAACAAGTTTACCTCCCGCGTCGAGCAACCAACGGGTGCTAGGCCTATCTACCGCGAAGACCTTCTGGCCATTTGCCAGCAGCAAGCGTGCTGCCGTTCCCCCCATTCGTCCGAGACCGAGGATGCCTATTTTTTCTGTCATGATGATATATCTTTCTTTATATATTATTTATTTTACTAAAATAACTTCCCCCAGCATCGTTCCAACCTATAATGGCTTTTTGATCGACGGATACCAGCTTTCCAAATAAATGGGGAAGCGGTAATATATAGAGTTAACGCTTGATCGTGTTGGTCTCAAAATTCACCACCCATGTTGTAGAGCATAACGACTAGTACAGCTGCGAGATAGACAAGGTAAAGCCGGCTCTGCAGATGGTCGCTGATACGTCGCGATAGGGCGATGCCAAACGGCGCTCCGGCGAGGCCACCGGCGGCGAGCCCGATGAAGGCCGGTAGGTAGACAAAGCCAAGGCTCCAGGCTGGCAAGTCAGCCACAGCGAAACCACCGACGATATAGCCGCCTCCGGCGAACAGACCGAGACAAGCAGCAAGTGTCGAGCAGGTTCCCACCGTCGTCGCCATGGAAAAGCACAGTTTGCGAAGGAAGGGTGCCACCAGCACCGCTGGGCCCGGGCCCATCAGCGCGCCAAGGAAACCTGCGAGGCTACCCGAAAGCCAGTATTCGACGCCGCGTACGCCTGAAAGATCACTGCCGCTCTGCAGTTTGATGATACGTTTGCTCATTAGCCCGCGTACAATGGTTAGGACAATAAAGAATATGAAAATCGCCTTTAGTAGCTGGCTGGGAAGGGTGCCGCCGAACGTCGAGCCGAGGATCGCGCCGATCGCGACCAGTGGAAGAAATTTTAGTACCAGTCGTGGGTTGGTGTCGTGGGCGCGCCAGCGTAGCACCGCCGAGTATGAGGCGGTTACGAAGATGACCGCCTGCGTTGTGCCAACGGTCAGGTGCATTGTCTGCTCACCGCCGATTTGTTGCCAGGTCAGTAAGGTCAGTAGGATTGGTGCCACAGCGAAACCGCCGCCGATTCCGAACATCGCTGCGACGATGCCGGCGAAGATGCCCGATGCGACATAGACCGGGATGATCTCGATCACTTGGCCCCACTCACGTACCGGTCACCTTAAGTTCCGTTTGCATGATAATAATATCCATCAGTAAGGTTAGTAGAGATAAAAAATCCGTACATTAGTAGGTCGGGTAGCTCCTTGTGAGAGATAGTGAAGCGCGTTCATATGCGGTAGAAACTGCGTTTCTAGAGATCCAGATGTTTAATGAAATAAGTCTAAACCGATTCGTCTGGCAATATGAATCTTCGAGATAATCCCAGTCCTTAATCTTACACTGTTGTTTCAACTCTACTATATCTAGTTTGTTTGATATTTTAGTTTAGTGGCTCATATATCTCCACCCCCCCAAGAGCTGAAAGATCTTCAGCTCTGCCTCTTAGTTCTAGTGTGTTGCGATCTGGATCTCTTAAAAATACTGATACATGACCATCCTGTCCAAACGCGACGGGACCCTGGGTTATTTTAATGTTATTCTTATTAAGTTTTTCTATTGTGCTTTTTATCGAATCTACTCGAAATGCCACATGTGTGTACCCGGGAAATTTTTCTACCTCGTCCATCAAGATATTATTATTGTTGTTATTATTATTTGCGTTAAAAATTATATTAATTTCGACGTTTTTATCGTTTTTCATAACTATGACGTCATCATTGTCGGCGGCGCGAACAGATTTGAAACCGAATAAATTGTAGAATTTAATTGCTCGATCTCTGTCAGAAACGCGTATGCCTATGTGGTCTATATTATCTATCTCTATCATTTGTTGAAAACCCTATTCAATCAGTTAATTCAATATAGTAATGAACTTCGTCGCTAATTAATGTTCACAACATACTAGTTATGTTTACAATAGGTAATTATTTTTATTCAGGAATTTGGTTGAACGTCAAGCTTTGCTATAATGCCAGTTAGCCTTTCATTTGGAGCGGGATAAATATCAAGTACTATTGGATCATGACCGGGAATAATATGGTCTTCAGTGTCTGCTTGTTCTAGTAAATCAGAGTACCCTCGTACCATGTCTCCTAGATTGAATATAATTGGGAAAGGATTTTTCTGCCGCATGTTTTCGTAAAAGTGAGTTGTATCTGAAGCAAGCACCACATAACCTCTTTTAGTCAATACTCTGACAAACTGTAGTCCCATTGTATGACCTCCAACATGATGAACAGTAATACCGGGCGCAACTTGTCCAATTCCATCATAAAAGATAACGCGTCCCTCAAATACGTTCTTTACCATGCTCATAATGTGTTCTGGAGTAAATGAATGATTCATCGTGTGTGTACACATGTATGGTCCAGTTGCGTATCTCATTTCACTTTCTTGTAAGTGAAAATTAGCTGAAGAAAACTCTGTATGGCCACCGATGTGGTCATAATGTAGGTGAGTAACTATAACGTCTGAGACATTAGATGCAGTAATGCCTATCATTGATAGACCTTCTGTGACGCTACGCTGTAAAATGCGTCCACGTCTTGTTGCTTCTGTATTATTAAAACCAGTATCTATGATTATGGTCTTATTTTCAGATACTGCAGCCCAAACAAAATAATCAAGAGGCATGGGAGAAATATCATGAGGATCTGTCATTATAAAATTATTATTTCGAGTCCGTCCGTCAATTGTTCCATATTTTATTGCGTAAAGGTCCCATATTTGTGGTGTTGTCATTAATTTGCTCCTAATCCACTATTCAATAATAGAATCTAGCTATAAACATACAGTAAAATAAAATTATCAATATTTTAACTCTAAAGGAGTCAGGGTTATGACAAATAATGTATACGGGTTTATTGGCCTTGGTAATATGGGGGCTGCTATGTGCAGTAATTTGACAAAATCTGGCATAGAAATTGTTTGCTATGATGTTGCTGGAACGGCAGAAAGAGCTCCAGCAGGAGCGCGTGTAGCAAATAACATATTAGATGTAGCTATGGGTGCAGATACTATATTCTTAAGCCTTCCTGACGGTCCAATTGTTATTGATGTTACTCAAGAAATAGGCAAGATAGTAAACCGTAAATGTCAGACAATAGTAGATTTATCAACTACGGGTCCTGAGACTTCGGTTAAGGTTGGTAGTAGTTTGGCCTTAGAAAATATTATTTTTATCGATGCTCCTGTCAGTGGAGGGAAATCTGGTGCGATAGCAGCCACTTTAGCACTAATGTGTTCTGGACCTGATGATAGTATTGAAAACCTTACTGAAGTTTTTAATATAATAGCAGGGAACGTTATTCAGGTAGGACAACATCCTGGCCAGGCACAAGCAATGAAGTTGCTTAATAACTTTCTTTCTGCGACCGCTATGGCGGCTACATCTGAAGCTACTATATTTGGACTTTCGCATGGGTTAGAAATGGAAACAATTTTATCTGTATTAAATGTTTCTAGTGGTCGTAATACATCTACAGAAGACAAGTTTCCTAAGAGAGTGCTAAGTGGTACTTTTGACGCTGGCTTTAGCACTTTGCTCATGTCCAAGGATGTTTCTTTATACCACGAACAAGTTATGAAGGCAAAAACACCTAATAGCATTGTTAACGCAGTCTCTAGTTTGTGGAAAGAAACTAATTCTGCATTACCTAATAGTGATTTTACCGAAATATATAGGTATTTGTCAGAGGCTTAAGAGCCAATAAAAACGGGTTTACGTTTTTCCATAAAAGCAGCCTGTCCTTCAATATAGTCTTTGCTATTAAAACACGCAGCAACCATTTCATCGCACAGGTCTAAGTTTCTGTCACTATAGGATTTCAAGTTTTCGTTGACTGCAGTTTTAACTGCTTTGATTGTCAGAGGTGCATTGTTCGCTATTATATTCACATAGTTATCGCAGTAATCAGACAACTCTGAATTTTCAATTACCCTGTTAACAAGTCCCATAGTTAGCGCTTCATCAGAAGAAAACTGTCGAGCTGTATAAAATATTTCCATAGCAAAAGAAGGGCCCACTATCTGCATTAATCGCTCTATTCCATTAGCTGCATAGCCTAGACCAAGTTTTGCAGCTGGTACCGCAAATCGCGAATTCTTTGCAGCTATCCTTAAATCACAGCAGAGCGCAATTGCTAGACCTCCACCGATACAATAACCATTAATTTCAGCTATCGTAGGTATTGGTGCTTTTATTAGAGTATCTTGAAATATACGAACTGACTCGTTGTATTCAGCAATGGCATCTTTTGAGTTTCGCTCTTTTCCGAATTTTGAAATATCTGCTCCTGCAACAAACGCCTTGTCACCGGCTCCTTTTAAACTAATAGTTCTAATTTTATCTGAACTGCTGAGATCTTGTATGGCCGTGGTCCCACCGCGCCACATTTCAAGTGACATTGCATTATGCCGTTGGGGATTATTAAAAGTAATTTTCCCCGCAGAGCCATCTTTAGTGAATATTATTTGATCCGTAATCATTTATATATTTTGCCTTTGTTAGTGTTTAGTCTACACAACGCCTTTTATCTTTAAGTTATGAACTTCGTCTTCAGAATAACCTAATTCTGAAAGAATTTCGTTTGTATGTTCGCCAGCTTCTGGCGGAGCAACCACAAAAGAGCTGGGGGTTCTTGTTAGGTTAACTGGTTGTCGGACAAACTTAAGTTCTCCTAACAATGGGGAATTTAAGCTCTGTGCTATACCTAATGATTCTACTTGTGGGTCAGAGAAAACCTCGTCCATACTATAGATTGGACCGCATGGTACTCCCGCTTTGTTGAACCTATTTATCCAAGTTGTAGTGGTTTCTGTAATTGTACATTCTTCTATTTCTGCATTTAATTTGTCACGATTAGTAGACCGTGCTTCGGAATCGATATAATCTTTATTCTCAATCCACTCTATATGTCCCATTTCTTCACAGAAGCGCTTCCATATAGCACCTCCAGCTACAGAGATATTCATGTGACCATCTGAAGTTTTGAATACCCCTGTTGGTATACTTGTAGGATGATTATTTCCAGCTTGCCATGGCACTTCTTCGTCAACTAGCCACCTTGCTGATTGAAAGTCTAGCATGAATATTTGAGCCTCTAACAAGGATGTGTGAAGCCATTGTCCCTTGCCAGATTTTTGACGTTCTATAAGAGCTAATAAAATTCCCTGTGAACAAAAAATCCCTGCAGTTAAATCTGCTATTGGAATTCCAGCTCTAACAGGACCTTGACCTGGAAGCCCTGTAATTGACATAAGACCACCCATGCCTTGAGCCACTTGGTCAAAGCCTGGTCTTTTAGCATATGGTCCGTTTTGGCCAAATCCAGAGATACTCGCTAAAATAATTTGGTCGTTAATTTTAGCAAGAGTCTCGTAGTCTATACCTAATCTATTTTTTACGTCTGGACGGTAATTTTCTACCACTACATCTGCTTTTTTAACTAAATTGTTAAAAATGTTTAAACCTTCAGTTTCCTTGAGGTTTAATGTAAGAGAACGCTTATTACGATGTAAATTTTGGAAGTCCGAGCCATTGCGATTGCTTGCAAGTCCACTATTTCCTTCTAGAATAGGTGGAATTTCAACTTTTATGACATCAGCACCCCAATCCGCTAGTTGTCTAACACAGGTTGGTCCTGAGCGTACCCGAGTTAAATCAAGCACGGTAATATCTGATAACACAGATGCTGCTGGTAAGTGTGGCATTTCGTTAGTACTCTTTGAAAGGTTGTCGGGATGTAAAAGTTCAAGGATAATGTTTTAGTATTTAATCATAGGAGTAATCATTATGGCGTTTTATGAGTTAAGACAATACAAAGTTTGGCCAGGTAAAATGACTGAGTGGCTTAAAATTATGGAATCAGAAATTATACCTTTTCAGATTTCTAAAGGGATGGTTATTACTGGCTCCTATAAAGGTGAAGAAGATGAAAGTATATATATTTGGTTACGCAGATTTGAAAATGAAAAAAATAGAGAAAAACTCTATGCAGCTGTATATGAAAGCGATCATTGGAAAAATGTTATAGCCCCTCGAATACCAGGTTTACTTGATCGAGACGGTATGGTGGTTACGCGAATTGTCCCTACAGAAAAATCAACTGCTCAATAAAATACTGTCCTTTAGTAATAACATAATAGCAAATGAAGAGGGATCGAGTATGGAATCAAAAAAAAAATCTAATAAATCTGTAGCATTGGTAACTGGAGCTTCATATGGTTTGGGTGCTGAAATTTCAAAGACACTTGCGCGAGATGGATTTGATGTGGCTTTGACTGAACTAAACGTTAACGATCTCTCGGGTACTCTCTCTTCCATAGATTCTGAAAATGATGTTCAATCTTCCGGAATAGAACTAGACTTAAGGAGTATGGACAGTATAGAAAATGCTGTTTCAGAAGCAATTAATATTTTTGGTAGAATAGATGTTTTAGTTAATAATGCAGGGCTACTTATTGCAAAGCCTGCAATTGAAGTAACTCCAGATGAATGGGACGAAGTTATGTCTGTAAACGTTAAGGGAAGTTATTTTATGGCTCAAAATGTTGCTAAGCATTTAATTAGTAATAAGAGACCGGGATGTATTGTAAATATAGCATCTACTTTTTCAACTATTGGTACACCAAATGTATCTCCTTACGGTATATCTAAGACATCTGTGGCGGGAATTACTCGACATTTAGCTGTTGAATGGGCTCAATATGGAATAAGGGTAAATGCAGTTGCTCCAGGAACGGTAGAAACTAAATACCGGGCAGAAATAATGGCAGCTGACCCAGAACGTAGGAAGGCAAATATATCGAAAATACCATTAGGAAGATTTGGCACTCCGGAAGATATGGCTGAAGCAGTTTCTTACCTAGCTAGTTCATCTGCCGATTATGTTAATGGACATGTCTTAACTGTTGATGGGGGGCTAACAATTTCATAGCATATAATCCCTTAAAAATATTATATCCAGTTTGTCTCATAGAAGAATTGGTTAATAATTGTAATTAACTATTAAGTTTATTTAAGAATATTGGTGGCTATATGCTTTATATAATTTATTAGGGATGGGTTATTTAAATCAAAATCTCTTATTAATTCCTGGCCTTATTTGTGATGATGAAGTTTGGGCTTATCCAAGTAAACACTTGGCTGATATAGCTAATATATCAATTCTTCCAATGAATGAAGCACCCACAATGCAAAAACTAGCTGCCGCTGTTTTAAAAAATAGCCCTGATAAGTTTGCAATTGCTGGGTTTTCAATGGGTGGCTATGTTGCGTTAGAGGTTTTACGCCAAGCTCCCGAGCGCGTAACGCGGATTGCGCTTCTGGATACATCATCAAGAAAAGACACACAAGAAAAATCAGAGAACCGGAAAGCAGCCATATCTGATTGTGAAGAAGGTCGGTTTGGAGATCTACTAGATCGTTTTATTCCTCAATTATTAACACCAAAACACCTCAAGGGGCCTTTAGGGAAAAGAGTAAGAACCATGGGTGAACGAATAGGTTCTAAACTTTTTGCTGATAGACATAGAGCAATGTTAACTAGAATTGATTCAAGAGAAATTCTAAAAAATACCAATATACCTGTAAGAGCTATTGTTGGTAGAAAAGATGCTCTCACTTCCGTTGCAGAGCATGAGGAGATTGCTGCTTTAGCCCCTCTTGGACGATTATCTATAATAGAAGACTGTGCTCATATGCCACCCTTAGAGACACCCCAGGCAACTACAGCTTTATTGCGCGATTGGATGCGCTATGACTGAAGGGAATAAGTAAATATCATGGCAAAACGACTAGCTGTAGACATTGGCGGAACATTCGTGGATGCAATAGTCTATGATACATCGAATGGGGAATTGCGCCTTGAGAAAGATTTTACTACACCAGAAAATGCTGCTCAAGGTGTTCTTGCTGCTATTACACGATTGAATATACATTTATCAGATGTAGAGACATTTGTTCATGGAACAACTCTGGGCCTTAACACAGTTTTAGAGCGCAAAGGTGTCCCCACTGGAATTATCACTAATTCTGGATTCGAGGATGTATTTGAAACTGGTCGGTACCATCGACCACGAGAAAAAATGTATAAGTTGATCTATGATGATCCTCCCGTTTTAATTTCAAAACGCTATAGACTTGGTGTTCCAGGACGACTGAGTTCACAGGGGGAAGAGATAATCCCGTTAGATGAAGTTGCCCTCAAGCGGGTAGCAAAGAAATTAGTTGAAGATATGGGGCGCGAATCATTAGCCATATGTTTTCTACATTCATATAGAAACCCAGTTCATGAACTTCGCGCAAAGATAATTATTGAGGAGATATACCCAGATATTTCAGTATCTATTTCCTCAGATATAGTACGTGAATACCGTGAATATGAGCGAACCAGTACCACAGTAGTAAATGCTTATGTTAAACCAATTTTCCAAAAATATATTTATGGTTTAGAACAAAACTTAGTAAAATCAGGGTTTGCAGGTGAATTCTATATAACGAGATCAGGTGGGGGTGCTTTAAAAGCGAATGATTCTATTCAAGCACCTGTAAATACAATATTCTCAGGGCCTGCGGGTGGATTAATCGGGACAGTGGCTTTATCAAAAATTACTGACCGACCAAATATTATAGCCGTTGATATGGGGGGAACATCGACAGATGCCTGTGTTGTTCATAACGGACAGCCAGCCCTTAAATACGAAGCTTCACTGGAAAACTTGCCATTAATGATTCCGACCTATGACATATCTACAATTGGTGCTGGAGGGGGATCTTTAGCAAGAGCAGAAAATGGGCTATTGCGCGTGGGACCACAATCTTCGGGAGCTAATCCGGGCCCAGTTTGCTATGGAAAAGGTGGAACTCAGCCATCATTCACTGACGCAGCTCTAACTATGGGGTATCTTAATTCAAAAAACTTTTTAGGTGGGGAAATGCCACTTGAATCAGAGAAAGCAGAGTTTGCGGTTCAACAGCATGTTGCTGAACCTCTTGGTTTAGATGTGGTATCAGCCTGTCGTGGTATTTATGATGTTCTATTGGCTAAAACTGTAAGTGCTGTTCGAGAAATTACGGTTGAAGCGGGACTCGATCCACGTGAGTTTTCTATGCTCGGATTTGGAGGTGGTGGTGGTATGTTTGTTCCATTAGTAGGACGTGAAATGAAAACAAGCGAGATAATTATACCACAAGCATCTTCAGTTTTTTCTGCCTGGGGTATGTTAATGACTGATATAGTTCAAGAATATGCCCAAACTGTTTTACTTCTACTAGATGATATAGAGATGATCGATTTAACATCAGCAATTAATGAATTAGCTATAAATGCTCGTAGTGATCTCTCTAAAGGAGGGTTTTCAGAAAACTCTCAACTAATAGAATATTTGGCAGAGCTTCGGTATTTTGGGCAAGAACATTCACTTGAAGTATCGATCGATGGTGTTTCCAGTCTTGAAGAGATTAAAACCCGCTTTAATGAAGCTCATTCTCGTCGATATGGACACTCAATGAATGATCCAGTTCAGCTTGTTAATATAAGAGTCCGTGGAATAGGCCAAGAATCAAAACCAACTCTTAATGAGATTGCTAATAGACCCTCCGGGGAATCCATACCCCAACTAGGTAATCGTTTTGCTTATTGTTTTGCTACTAGAGAATTAGTTGAATTTGCGGTATATGATCGTGGAGTTCTTATGTCTGGAGATAAACTTCCTGGTCCAGCAATAATAGAGGAAACCACAACCACTACTGTATTTTATAGTGACCAGAAGGCTGAGATAGATAAATATGGCCAAATCATCATCACACAGGAGATTCACTAATGGATGATGTAGATATGGATAAAATATCGGTTGATGCAGCCACTACTGAAGTTATTCGTCATTATATTTCATCAGCGGCTCGTGAGATGGAACGGACGCTTGTTCGAACTGCTTATTCTACAATAATCTACGAAATTAATGACTATGGACTCTCCATTTTTGATAGAGAATTGCGTCTATTGGGTGACTCAACCGGTCTATCAGTATTTCTAGGTGCTAATGAATACGCCGTAGCCAAGTGTCAAGAGCTTGGTTTGTTTGATGAAATTGCTCCTGGTGACGTGATTATGATGAACGTACCATATGTAACTGGAGCACACACAAATGATGCAATTCTTGTAAGCGGCGCTTTCTTTAATAATAAGCTTGTAGCCTATACGTGTGTTCGTGCTCACTGGACTGATATCGGAGGTAAGGATCCTGGCTATATATTAGATTCAACAACAATTCATCAAGAAGGATTATTAATTCCAGGGATTAAAATCGTGGAAGCAGGCGTTCCAAATGAGGCAGTTCTCAATATAATGAAAGCCAACTCGCGCGCTCCGATTACAATAATGGGAGATATGAATGCTGAGATAGCTTGTCTTAGAGTTGGTTGCGATAGAATAGAGGAATTATATGATAAATATGGAGAGGAAACCGTAGAGGCAGCTATAGACCGCTTTCTTGATGTAGGGGAAGAGCAGGCACGCAAGGCTCTTAGCGGTCTACCAAGGGGTACTTGGGAGGCTGAAAATTGGATGGATAACGATGGGGTAGATTTAGATAAACTCGTTAGGGTCCATGTAAAGGTCACAATCGGTGATAAAGGTATGAAATTTGATTTTAGCGGGTCTAGTGATCGAGTGCGAGGGCCAATTAACCTTGCTTTTGGTATGACCCATTCTGTCTGTAGAATAGTATTTAAGTCCTTGACGACGCCTGATGAAGCCTCAAACGGCGGTCAATTTAGGCCAATTGAAGTTATCGCGCCAGAAGGCAACTTATTTCATGCAATCTATCCTGCTCCGGTTTTTACAATTTGGGCAAGTGTTATTGCAATTGAGACCATTTATAAAGCGCTTGCAGAAGCCATGCCACAAGATATTCCAGCTGGTTCAGGAGGTGACTTAGGTGACCCTGGCTTTTATGGAATCGAGCCATATACTGGTCGTCAGATATGGCATCAAACAAACTCTGGTGTAGGTTGGGGTGCCCGGGCAGATATGGATGGTATGAACGCTGTTCATCATATATCGATGTGTACTCTAAAAAATGTCCCAGTTGAAGTTCTTGAATCTCGATTACCTGTCATGGTGACTGAATCTGGTCTACGTCAAGATTCTGGAGGCCCTGGTCGTAATCGGGGTGGTCTTGGAACAATAAGAAATTTCCGTTTCCTAGATAAATTTGGGGCTTTAACTATTGTAAAAAAATCAAAAACCCCTGGATGGGGACTTGAAGGTGGTGAGGCTGGACCAATGAATGTAGGTATTCTGAAACCAGCACCCGACGATACTAACTGGAGATCTCGTTGGGCTCGCGATATAGTTATCTATTCAGATAATGATGATGTTTGGAATAATGAAGACCCTTCCAAGAAATATGTTGGTATGTATAGGGGGGAATTTGGTCTAGGGGATGAAATATTATACCTTGCAGATGGCGGTGGTGGCTATGGGTCTCCGCTAGAGCGTGACGTTGAAAAAGTCAGAAATGACGTAATTGATGGTTATGTATCCATAGAAGCAGCTAGGAAATCATACGGTGTGGTTATAAATGAAGACATGGAAATAAACCAAGGGGAAACAGAACGTCTTCGATCTATATAGTTAATAAAGTAGTGTAATTTATACTGGGATATTATCTAATTGAATAATAAAACTTAATATACATGATAATTTATTTCTAAAAGAGGAAAATTAATGCAATTTGGGATTGGTCAATCAGTTAAAAGAAAAGAAGACCCGCGCTTTCTTAGAGGTAGAGGGCGGTATGTTTCGGACATGACATTGCACCGTCAAAGTTATGCAGTGTTTGTTTATTCAAGCTATGCTCATGCAGAAATTAATTCAATAAACACTTCAGCTGCAGAAGAAATGCCCGGCGTAATTGCAGTTTTAATAGGCCAAGACTATATAGATGATGGGATGGGGCCCACTGGCGGAGTGATGCCTGAAGACATGGGAGGGCCTCCAGGTTATCGTACACTACATATGCCTATGGCTGCTGACCGAGTTCGTTTTGTTGGTGAAAGAGTAGCTGTAGTTATAGCTGAAAGCGAAGATCAAGCGCGTGATGCTGCGGACCTGATATCCATAGATTATTCCGAATTGCCTGCTGTAGTGATGGCTCAAGATGCGGTAAAAGATGGTTCGCCACAAGTCTATGATCAAGCAGAGAATAATATAAGTTTTACTCTACGTTTAGGAAATGCTGATGAAACTGAAAGTGCTTTTAAAAGCGCTCATCATGTTACTAAATTATCTCTCCATAATAACCGTATTGATGCAGTTACAATGGAGCCAAGAGGATGTCTGGGCGAATTCGATACTAGTAGTGGCCGGCTTAATTTTTATACGAGCACTCAAAATGTACATGGAATTAGGCAGGGCCTATCTGCCCAAAACCTTAATGTACCTGAGAGCATGATAAGAGTTATTGCAGGAGATGTGGGCGGTGGATTTGGTATGAAAGGGCATGTTTATCCAGAGGAAGCTATAGTTGCATGGGCATGTAAAAGAATTGAACGCCCTGTTAAGTGGGTTGCAACACGAAGTGAATCTCTTATGGGAGATGATCATGGCCGTGATCAAACGGTTGATGCTGAGCTAGCTCTCGATGAGAATGGAAAGTTTATTGGGCTGCGTTGGCAGGGGCTTCATAACGTTGGAGCTTACATAGAAGGTGCAGGGGCAATACCAGTCTTGTTCGCTGTTAAATTAGCACCAACGGTTTATAATATCCCAGCTGTGGATGTTACCAATAAAGCAGTTTTTACAAATACTGCCCCAACAGTTCCGTATAGAGGAGCCGGAAGGCCGGAAGCTGTTTATATTATGGAAAGGTTAGTGGACCTTGCCGCTAAGGAAACTGGGATCGATAGTGTTGAAATTCGTAAAATTAATTTGATTGATCCAGAAGCAATGCCTCATTCCACGGCTACAGGTTGGACTTATGATACGGGCGAATACGTTAAAGCGTTAGAAAAATGCCAGGATCTATCTGATTGGAATGGATATGATGAACGTAAAAAAATTTCTGAATCGAAGGGCTTAAAAAGAGGCCGCGGAATTGTGTATTATGTTGATAATACTGGAATTTTTAACGAAAGAATGGAAATTAGGTTTGATCCAAGTGGTACGATAACGATCGTGTCTGGTGTTCTATCTCATGGTCAGGGCCATGAAACGAGTTTCGCCCAGATGGTATCAGAATGGTTAAATGTTCCCTTTGATGCAATTCGACTGACTCAAGCTGATACAGATGAAGTTCCAATTGGACGTGGGACTTATGCCTCGCGATCAATGATGGTAGGCGGTAGTGCTCTGCAAGCAGCAGCAAATGATGTTATTTTAAAGGGTAAAAAATTTGCTGCACATTTTATGGAAGCAGACACCTCTGATATTGAATTTAATGATGGTAACTTTTCGGTTGTTGGGACAGACAAGAATATGACGTTAACAGAAGTAGCTAAAATGTCTTTCATGCCAGTCCATTTACCCAGTGAAGAACTTGGAATAGGTTTGCAGGGAGTAGGAGCATTTGCTGCAGAAGTTCCTAGTTTCCCGAATGGCTGTCATATTTCTGAAGTTGAAATTGACCCAGATACGGGTACTGTAATAATTGACAGGTACAGTGTGGTTGACGATATAGGTACGGTGATTAATCCACTTCTTGCTCAGGCCCAAATACATGGAGGAGTGGTGCAAGGTGTTGGTCAAGCTTTGCTTGAGGATCTCTGTTATGATCGTGACAGCGGTCAATTACTTGCTGGGTCATTCATGGATTATGGCATGCCTCGTGCTGATATAATGCCTGATATAAAGGTAGAATTTAGTCCGGTTCCGAGTTTGTCAAACCCATTAGGAGCTAAAGGTGTTGGAGAAGGTGGAACAGTCGCTAGTACCCCATCAATTGTTAATGCTGTTCTTGATGCACTTCATTCCTTAGGAGTGAATTATATTGATACACCTGTAACGCCACATAGGGTTTGGAATTCAATAAATTTAGCAAAATAAAATAGAACATTGTCAAAACGAATTATTTTTTAGTAAGTATACGATATTAGTTTGTTTCTAAATTCTGTTTTAATAAAATACTACTGTGCGGTCTTGATGAATAAGAACGCGGTGCTCTACGTGGTAGCGAACAGCCCTAGCTAAAACTAAATTTTCTAAATCTCTTCCCACACGTTCTAATTCTTCGGGTGTCTGGGCATGTGTCACTCTAGTAGTTTCTTGATCTATTATTGGTCCTTCATCGAGATTGGGTGTAACATAATGTGCTGTTGCGCCAATTAATTTAACACCTTTTGTATAGGCTTGATGGTATGGTTTTGCTCCCTTGAAACCAGGTAAGAAAGAGTGATGAATATTGATTATACGACCTTCAAGTTTCTGACACGTTTCTGCTGTTAATATTTGCATATATCTAGCTAGTACAATTAATTCAGTATTTGTAGACTCAATAATGTTTAATACTTTTGCTTCCTGATTGATTTTGGTTTTAGCTGTTATTGGTAGATAATGATAAGGTACGCCATAAAATTTAGCACGTGATTGCTGATCTGGATGATTGGAAATTATTCCCACTACATCCATATCAAGTGCGCCTATACTTACCCTATACAGAAGATCATTAAGACAATGCCCGGGCTTTGAAACCATAATTAAAACCCGAGGTTTATTTCTTTGATCATGTAATTGCCATTTCATAGAAAATCTTTTTGATATAGGGCCAAAAGATGCTTCTAAGTTCATTTTATTTGGTGTTGATTCATCAGTACCAAATACAGTGCGCATGAAGAACTGTCCTGAAAGTTCATCGTCAAATTGTGCCGACTCCAAGATATTGCATCCTTGCTGCGCGAGAAAGCTTGCTACATCTGCAACAATGCCCATTTGATCGGGACAAGAAAGATTTAATATGTATCGTTGATCAAAATTCTGTTGTTTTATCATAAGTCCTCACCTAATTTGGCCCTGTTATACTTCTCTAGTCATGATGGACAAGTGCATTTTGTTTCTTATTAATAAATGGTCAATTAAAGTAGTATTATAAAACGTAAAAATATGGGAGTTAATTAGATGAGTAAACCACAGTTAAGAGCCGATCAGGGTTGGATTTTTGATAATTTTCTTATGTTATCTGACAACGAGGATATACTTCACCCTGGGATAATGGGTACGCGTTTGGCTCGTGGGTTTATGTTAGAAGATCTGCAAGCAGTTTATACTAAAGTAACTGGCCGAAGGTCTTTTCCTAAGGCATGGCAAAAACGCGCTTTATCATTACAGAAAATTGCTGAATCTACCGAAAAACAAGGTAGATTAGTTACTGCTCGTCAGCTTTATCATAGAGCAGCTCTATGTTTTGGACGAGCGCAACATCTTATTCCTGTTCACGGCAATGAACAAAAGGACTCATCGTACAGATCACTTTACCAATGTTACGATAAGGTAATTAACCTCTCCGATGGTAGTATGATAAAAAAATCATTAGAATTTGCAGAAGGACAAAGTGCACATGCTATCTTCCATAAAGCTCCGGGAGAAGGTCCTAAACCGACTATAATTATTATACCAGGAATGGATGCTATTAAAGAAGATGTATCGAATCCATATACGAGTGATTACCTGTCGCGTGGGATGAATGTCTGCGCTATTGACGGCCCTGGACAAGGTGAGTGTAATTTCAATGGTGTTTGGTTAACTGAAGATAATTATCAAATAGCAGCATCTAAAATTATAGACTGGCTTATTAGTCGTGACGATGTTGATAATGAACGTCTTGGTGTTATGGGTATGAGCATGGGATCGAGATGGGGGGTTCAAGTCGGTGCCCACGACACTAGAATAAAAGCTGTATGTGGTCAGATGGCAAATGTTGGGACTTTTGATGTTATATTTGAACAAGCACAGCCAAATTTTAAAAGAATTTTCATGTATATGACTGGTTATACTAATGAAGACGAGTTTGATGAATTTATGAGAAATATGGATCATCTACCAGATATTGCTAAAAACTTGAAAGTTCCTCATTTACTTGTCGCAGGAGATATGGATGAGTTATGTTCTCCTGCGGATATTGTGACCTTCAGAAAGAGCTTAGGTGGGGCCAGTGAACTTTGGCTTTACGAAGGAGTATTTCATCCTATGGGTGAGGTAGCAGGTGAAATTTATCCGGCTATGGCCGACTGGTTACTTAGTACTCTTAATGATGGTCGATCAGACAATTATGAACGAACTGTTTATATTGAAGATGGAACAACTCTGGGTAATTATGAGCATGGATAGTTTAAATATATGTAGTTGTTATATTATATAATATAAAACCTTTTTCAATTACATCAGCTGATTTAGTTCTAATTAATATCAGCCATTGCTTTTTGTAGATCTTCTGCTTGATCAGATTTATTATAATCCTGGCTATGTCTGCCGTCTCCGGCTGGGCTTTTAACAGACCAAAACAAGCAGTGCCCTTCAACTGGTAATATCCCATGTCGAATATTACGGGGTATATGTACAACATCGCCAGGTTCAATAGTGGTTATATCTTCTCCAAGAACCATACGCAGTTTACCTTCAAGTAAATAAATAAATTGTTCTTCGTTCGGATGAAAATGAGGGGGAGGTGCTATGCCCTCATCATAGTGGACTAGTGCAGCCTTCATGAATTCTCCTACAAAACTTTTCATGAGTGCTGGTGCGGTGTCATCTGGTTTAAATTCAATATTTGCAAGTTTATGGTGTGGCATAACAAAAAAATCCTTTGAATTAGGTTTACTGATACTTTTGAGCGGGCAATAATTAATATTAATTTAAGTAGAAACAATTTATATTATATTTAGTTGGATTGAAAAGTATTTATATGATTTGATTTTTTCTGATAAAATTCAGCTTATAATAATGTACAATGGTTAGATTTTAGTAAATTATAATATATTGAATCACTGAACTTGTTCTAAGCAATTATTATTATATTACATTAACAAAAAGATATAAATTATGATTAAATATAACAATTATAGGCCGCATGGTGTTATTCCAGCTGCTTTAATGGCATTCAAAGAAGATTTATCTATTGATGAAGTGGAAACCCGTCGCCATTTATTATATTTGTCGAAAACTGAAGGCATAACGGCTGTTACTGTAAACGGTCATTCTTCTGAAGTTCATGCATGTTCTACTGATGAACAGAAACGTCTTTTAGATATATCAGGTGATGAAATTGGTGATAAAATCCCTTTAATTAATGGAATATACGCAGACGGTAGTATGCAGGCTGCAAGTTTGGCAAAAATGGCCTATAATGGAGGAGCGACCGCACTATTATGTTTTCCGCCTCATTCAATGCGTATGGGAGGGATTAGTCATCGCCCTGAAATGGCTTTAGCTCATTTTAAAACTATAGCAGATGCAACTGATTTGCCTTTAATAATATTTCAATATGCAGATGAGTTGGCTTATTCTTTAGATACTTTAGTTGATCTCGTGGATGAGATACCTACGGTTTGTGCCGTAAAGGATTGGTCGCCAGCGCAGAGACATGAGCAAAATATAAAAGTACTACAAAATTTATCCCGACCTGTTAACGTACTTTCAACAAATTCAGCTTGGTTAATGTCCTCGTTAGTTATGGGTGCAAATGGATTGTTATCAGGTGCAGGCTCTGTAATTGCAGATCTACAAGTAGCTCTTTTCGAAGCAGTGAAGGCAAATGATATGATTAATGCTAAATCTGTAGCTGACAGAATCTGGTATACATCTCAGGTCTTTTATAGTGATCCATTTGGAGACATGCATAATCGTATGAAAGAGGCACTTGTTTTGCTGGGACGCATGAAACGTGCTATTGTTCGCCCTCCATTAGTTAAAATAACGGAGCTAGAAATAGCGCGAATAGCCGAAGCTTTAGATGCCGCTGGAATAAGTTTTCAAGAATCCAATCAGAAAGCTGCCGAGTAGATAGGTAATAGATATTGGGTTTATTGAGATAAATATTTTTTTAGCTATTTTGTGTGTTTTAATAAAAATTATTGTTTTTCAATTATTAAAGAAATATAGGAGAATTTAATATGGCAGCCTCTACTGCAAAATCTTTTACCACAGAATTTGAGGCCCGAAGCGCAGCTGAACATGTGGTTTTACATGAAGATGAAAATACACGGATGATACACTATGTAATTAAACCGGGTGAGCAAACCGGTTGGCATACACATGAATATGATTACACTGTAATTCGTGTATCAAGAGGAACACTTACATCTAATTTTGCTGATGGCACTAGTGCAGATTTTGATTATGAGCCGGGAACAACATCATCATATAAAGCTCCTGTAGAACACAATGCAGTTAATACAGGAAATACTGATCTCATAGGTTATGAAATTGAATTTAAAAAGTAGTATTTATAATTCACCAATATCCCAAAATAAGCCTGTCATAATTGATAATCCTTCACGTACAATGGGCACTAATAGGTGCTCATTAGGTGCGTGCTGGGCGCAGCCTGCATAAGAATGAGGTATCCAGATTGTTGGTAAACCTAATAATTCAGCAAAGATATCATTTGGTATGCTACCACCTATATTAGGTAATAAAGATGCTGGATGACCAAGGGTTTTGTTAATTGATCCTAAGGCTAATTTTACCCATTTGTTACTAGGATCTGATCTAGTAGCCTTCATTCCTGACATTCGGGTTGGTTGTATATTTACATTATTAAACCCTTCTTTATCTAGATGACGACGTAGTGCAGGAATAATTTCTTCTGGGTTTGTTCCAACAACATACCTTAATTGACATATTGCACGTGAATAAGGTGATATAGCATTCTGTGGCTGTTCTGGGTCGCCTTGTTCAAGTGAAAGTACAGAGAAACTATTCCAACCAAATACTCGTTCTTCGGGACTTAAGGTTATTTCACCCCAATCGATATCTATATTTGGTGCTTTAGTTCCGCCTGATACTGACAATTTACTAAGTAGATATTTAATTTCATTTGTTAATGAAGTAGGTCGCCAGTCTGGTATACATATTTGTCCGCGTTTATCAGTTATACTACTAATAGCATGCGCCAATATAATTCCAGGGTCTTTTATTAGTCCTCCCCAGTTTCCAGAATGATGATATCCTTCACGAAGGTTTACTAATAATTCAAAATTAACTAACCCTCGTGATCCAAGAACTACAGTTGCACTATCTGGATTAAGGCGGGGGCCATCCGAGGCTATAAGTAAGTCAGAACTTAGTAAATTCTTTTTTTCATTACAAAATATACGCAATCCCCGAGAACCCATTTCTTCATCGCTCTCAATCAATATTTTACAATTAAACCCTAGTTTTCCTCTGTTTTTTAGAACTGTTTTAAGTCCTGATATATTAATCCAATGCTGGCCTTTATTATCAGCCGTTCCGCGACCGTATAGCCGTTCACCATCCTCGGTAAGTTTCCAAGGCGATAAGCCTTTATCCCATTTTTCGTCTTGCCCAATTACCGTATCTCCGTGAGCATATATTAAAATAGTGGGTTTATTTTCATCTTCATGCCTATTTGCAAGCATTATTGGGCCTGCTTCAGGTTCTGGGTTTTCATAAATGTTTATTTTGAAGCCTAACTGTTCTAATTCTATCCCTATTAATTCTGATAAGTATTCTTTTAGAAAGTTTTTTGAACCCTCTACTTGACTGGTTGTCTTCTTGGAAATTAAACGATTAAGATCAATTAAAAAATTACCATTATCGTAGTATTTAATGGCATCATTAATTGCTTTATGTCTTTTGTCTATCATGGATTTATTATACTGATATTTCTGATATATTTATCTAATTTAAAAGAATTATTTTTGGGTTGTAATTATGAATATAACTATTATTGGCGGTGGACCAGCAGGGCTGTATTTTTCCTATTTAATTAAGCGCGATAATCCAGATTATAACGTTAGTTTAATAGAACAAAACCCGCAAAATGCAACATTTGGTTTTGGTGTAGTATTTTCTGATCGAGCTCTAGAGTTTTTGAGAGCTGATGATGAGTATGCTTATAAATACTTATCTCCACACATGATATCTTGGTCAGACTTAAAAATTGTTCACAAAGATAAACATATGGCTATTGATGGCAATGGATTTGCAGCTATCGGGAGATTAGAGTTTCTGAATCTACTTCAAAAACTCTGCTTGAGCGTAGATGTTAAACTTGAATTTAATACTACTATTAAATCATTAAAGGAATTTAAAAATTCTGATTTAATAGTAGCATGTGATGGAGTTAATTCTAATGTTAGAAATTCTCTTTCTAGTGTATTTAAAACTAAAGAAACTATATTACAAAACCCATTTATATGGTTTGGAACATCTAAAGTATTTGATTGTTTGAGTTTAACTTTTCGTGAAAATACAGAAGGTGTTTTTTGTGCTCATCACTACCCGTATAGTTCTAACATGAGTACATTTATTGTTGAAACAAATGCTTCTACATATCAGAATGCAGGGTTTGCAGAGATGAATACTGAAGAAAGTCGTGTTTATTGTGAAAAAGTTTTTTCTAAAGACTTAGATAATCATATTTTATTATCTAATAAGTCAGAGTGGAGATGGTTTCCACAGATATGGAATGACAACTGGAGTTCTAATAATATTGTACTTATTGGTGATTCTCTTCATACAGCACATTTTTCTATCGGTTCAGGAACTCGATTGGCAATGGAAGATGCCATTTCATTATATAAATCTATAAAAGCTAATCCAAATGATATAGATAGAGCTATAGTTCAATACGAAAGAAATCGACGTCCCCAACTAGAAAAATTAGTTAGCGCATCTGTTGCTAGTGCTCATTGGTATGAAAAGATGGATATATTAATGCGTACTTTATCGCCTTATGAATTTGCTCGTAGCTATATGACTAGGACAGGGCGTATTAGTGATGAAAAATTAAAAGTAATTGCCCCTAGATTTATGGAAGAATATACGCTGAATCAAACTTAATAATGGTAATAAAGTGATAGAAAATAACGATATAACCGACAATGTACCAGCCAATATTTCAGCACTTAATGGATTAGATTTACATATTCCTGATGAATATAATGCAAGTGAAATACTATTTAATAATATAAAAGCTGGTAGAATTTCTAAAACTGCTATTTTTGATTCTTTAGGTGAGACGACTTACGGAGAGTTATGCGACACCGCTAGTAAAGTCGGTAACGCCCTAAAACGTCTAGGTCTGCCACGATTTTCTAGAATTCTTATGATATTAGATGATATATCAGCTTATCCTGCAGCCATCTTTGGCGCTATGAGAGCTGGATTTGTACCTGTTTTAATCAATACACTTTCACCTTCAGATCTAATCCAATATTACCTAGAAGATAGTGGTTCGACTGTTGCTCTTATAGATAGTGATTTTTTGCATCTGTTAACTACTGCCTCTATTTCTAATACGCAATTGCGAACAGTTATAGTTTTAAATGGTAATTCTAGTCCTTTGATTGATACAGAGTGTTTACATTGGGATGATTGGTTGCGTCATGAGTCTGTTTGTTTAGAAGCCTCTAATACTCATAAAAATGACATGGCTTTTTGGATGTATAGTTCGGGAAGCACCGGTAGACCCAAAGGGATAGTACATTTGCATCATGATATGGCTTATACATATTCATCGTATGCAAAACAGGTCTTAGAACTAACTGAAAATGACGTTTGTTTATCGCCGCCAAAGATATTTTTTGCTTATGGATACGGTAATTCTTTAACATTTCCTTTTATGGTAGGTGCTAGTACGGTATTAATTTCAGGCAGACCGGATCCAAAAAAGGTTTTTGAAGCGATTAGACGTTATAAACCTACCGTTTTTTTTGGTTTACCAACACTTTATAATTCTATGATAAACGACAAATCTAATAATGACGCTAACCTAGATTGTATAAGACTATGTATATCTGCTGCGGAAACATTATCGCAAGATTTATATAATTCATGGAAATATAGATTTGGTCTCAATATTATTGAGGGTCTTGGTTCTACTGAAGTACTGCACATATATTTATCTAATACATCTAGCCATTACAAAGTTGGTGCTGCAGGCAGAATAGTAACAGGATATGAAGTTGAATTAAGAAACGAGAAAGGTTTGCCGATTAAAAAAGATGAACCTGGTGTTTTATGGGTAAGGGGAGATTCTAATTCACCTTGTTACTGGAATAAACCAGAAAAAACATCAGAAACAATGAAGGATGGTTGGATATATACAGGAGATCGATTTGAGGTAGATGATGATGGATTTTATTATTTTAGAGGTAGAGCTGATGATCTAATAAAAGTCAGTGGTCAGTGGGTGTATCCATTGGAGATTGAACTTTGCTTAGCGGGTTATCCTTATGTTAAGGAGTGTGCTGTTCTAGGAGTTGAATTGGCTGATAAGCGTATGACAACTAAGGCTTTTATAGTTTTAAATGAAGGTTGTGAAGCAGATGATGTATTAACTAGTGAGTTAAAAGAATATGCAAAAGAAAAGCTTTTGCCACATAAATACCCCCGCAGCATTGTTTATTTGGAATTCCTTCCTAAAACTGGTTCTGGGAAAATTGATAGGCAGAAATTGACTTAAATATTCTTTATCAAAGAGATAATTATAGTCTGTTTATTAATACAAAATTTTTTCTTACCTATGATTAAAGGTAAACCTTGATCTAAAATAGGCTTATTACTCATTCTTATAATGCAAGTGAATCTCATTTAATATATAAACCAAAGCAAAACTAAGATTAAGAAGAAATTAAAATTTGCTTAGTTGAAATATATTTCAATTGTGATCAACTAATAAGAAGCTAGGCAGTTAAATTATTTATAACCAATTACATAAGTTTAAGTGGAGGAAATCAGAATGCCAAAAATGACGGGTGCACAGGTCATGGCGGATATGTTGAAGGGGTATGGGATTAGTCACATTTTTATGGTTCCTGCTGTCCTTCGGCGCACTATGGTTGAGCTAGAGCTGAGAACCGAAATTAAACGCTTACATGTTCACTCAGAAAAAACTGCGGCTTATATGGCGGATGGATATGCTAGGGCAACTGGACGTCCAGGTGTATGTATGGCTCAAGTTATCGGAGCTTTGAATCTAGCTGCTGGTCTGCGGGATGCTCATTTAGCACACTCACCTGTAATTGCTATGACTGGAGGTCGCGATCCTAGTACTAAATTTCGTGGTGTTTATCAGGAAGTTGATGATGTCCCGGCTTTTGAACCCGTAACTAAATTTAACGCTACTGTTGATGATGTTGATAGATTTCCTGATATGGTTCGTCAGGCTTTTAGAGTAGCTACCTCAGGAACTCCAGGTCCAGTGCATCTTCAGTTCAGAGGAAATGAAGGTCAGGTTGATGCTGAAGAAGCAGATATGGAAGTATTATGTGAGGATATGTTCTCTCGTGTTCCACCATTCAGGCCAGAACCAGCTAAAGAACAAGTTAAATCTGCTCTTTCATATTTAGAATCCGCAGATCGTCCAGTTATTGTCGCTGGTGGTGGCGTTCGTGCGTCGGGGGCGGCAAATGAGCTTATAACTTTGGCTGAACGCTTAAATATACCTATTGCAACCTCACTTAATGGGAAAGATGTAATTTCAGGTTTTCATCCTTTATCTGTAGGTGTGGTTGGTACTTACTCTCGTGAAAGTGCAAATCAAATTGTTAATGAAGCTGATTTAGTTTGCTTTGTTGGAACAACAGCTGGTGGTATGACAACTCATTTCTGGCAAGTTCCCCCTATTGGAGTAAAGGCAATTCAAATTGATTTACAACCAGAAATTATTGGTAGGAATTACCCTCTACAAGCAGCTGTTCAAGGTGACGCTAAAGTTGCCTTGGAACAAATGCTTTCTTTAACAAATGCTGAATCTGCATCTCGTCGTTCTGGTTGGATAAATCGCGTTAAAACAGTAGTAAACGAATGGCGAAATAAATATAGTTCTTTGCTTGAATCAGATTCATTACCTATTCGTCCTGAACGTATATGTAAGGAGTTAACTGATCATCTTCCTGATGATGCTATAGTAGTTGCAGATACAGGCCATGGTGGTATGTGGATGGGTGGCATGTATGATGTGAGAACTCCAAATCAGAGTTACATGCGAAGTGCCGGTCATTTGGGTTGGGCTTTTCCTGCAGCGTTAGGCGCAAAATGTGGAGCCCCAGATAGGCCTGTATTTAGTTTTACTGGTGATGCAGGATTTTGGTATCATATAGGTGAAATTGAGACTGCGGCTCGTTGGGGTATTAACACCGTAACTTTGGTTAATAATAATAGTTCTGGTAATCAATCTAAACGAGGATTCGACCGTGTATATGGAGGGGAACAGACAGAAGAAGCATTACGTTTATGGCACTTTACAGAAGTTAATTTTGCTAAAATAGCTGAAAATATGGGAGCTGTAGGTATTCGTGTAGAAAAGCCATCTGACTTGCCTGGTGCCTTACAAAAGGCATTTGAAGCCAAAAGGCCGGTTATAATTGATGTTGTTACTGATATAGACGCTCTTGCACCACTTGCCATCACTTGATTTAAATAATACTAGAGCGTTTTTATTAGCCTCCGGTGACTTTAGTTATTTTTTTTAGCCCAGGTATCTCGCAAGGAGACAGTTCGATTAAATACTAGTTTGTTAGTTTTTGAAGATAAATCTAAGCAAAAGTATCCTAGTCGTTCAAATTGAACTGTCTCGCCTGTGTCAGAGTTAGAAAGACATTTTTCTATATAACAATTTTCACGAACCTCAAGGGAATTTGGGTTTATATCTTCTAGCCAGTCCTTGTTTATACCTGGCGTTTCACTACTAAATAGATTTTCATAAAGGTTTACATTTGCCCTGTTTGAAAATTGGGCAGAGACCCAGTGAATCGTTCCTTTAACTTTTCGTCCATCAGGGGCGTTTCCACCGCGACTTTCTGGATCATATAAACAATGGACTTCTATTATTTTACCATCACTGTCTTTTATTACTTTTGTACATGTTATTAGATAAGCGTAACGAAGTCTTACCTCTTTGCCAGGAGCTAACCTGAAATATTTATTTGGTGGGTCTTCTAGAAAATCGGATCTTTCTATAAATATTTCGCGTGAGAATGAAATTTCACGGGTGCCAGCCGATTCATCGTTAGGGTTATTAACTGCTTCTAATTTATCTTCTAAGTTTTCTGGAAAATTATCAATTATTACTTTTAATGGATCTAACACAGCCATACGCCGTAGTGATGTCTGATTTAAATGTTCGCGAATTGTATTTTCTAGGTAAGACATTTCGACTATGCCGTCCGATTTTGTAACTCCAATTCGTTCTATAAAATCTTTTATTGCATTTGGTGGAACACCTCTTCTTCGTAACCCAGCTATTGTAGGCATTCGAGGATCATCCCAACCCGAAACAAAACTATCTTCCACAAGTTTAATTAACTTTCTTTTGGATAGTACAGTATGACTAAGGTTTAACCTAGAAAACTCATACTGCTTTGGTTTAGATAATACAGATAGGTTTTCTAGAAACCATTCATATAACGGCCTATGATCTTCAAACTCTAAAGTACAAAGTGAATGAGTTACGTTTTCAATTGCATCAGACTGACCATGGGCAAAATCGTACATGGGGTAAATTTTCCAGGTATTGCCAGTACGCGGGTGGAATTCACTTAATATTCTATATAATACAGGATCTCGTAGGTTTATATTTGGTGAAGCCATATCTATTTTAGCTCGAAGAGATTTTTCTCCATCATTAAATTCACCAGCACGCATTCTCTTTAGAAGATCTCTATTTTCATTTACACTACGGTTGCGAAAAGGGCTGTCTGTACCTGGTTCGGTAAGTGATCCTCTATAACTACGTATTTCCTCGGAAGTTAAGTCATCCACATAAGCTAAGTGCCTGTTAACAAGGAAAATAGCCCATTCATAAAGTTGCTCAAAGTAATCAGAGGTATAATGAATATTTGATTTCGAATCATATCCAAGCCAATTAACGTCTTCAATGATCGAATCAATGAATATCTGTTCTTCTTTCGTTGGGTTAGTATCATCAAACCTTAGATTACAATGTCCTCCAAACTCTTTTGCAACGCCAAAATTTAGGCAGATAGACTTTGCATGTCCTATATGAAGGTAGCCATTTGGCTCAGGAGGGAACCTTGTGACTATAATATCATGTAGTCCTTCTGTTAGATCAGTACTTATTTTCTCACGAATAAAATCCCGTAAGTCTTTTTTAGTGTTTTCATTCATGGTTTAGCATCTAAGTTTTGGTTATTGACTATGTCTGACAGATAAATTCGATTTAGCCAAGATATCTAAATCAATGTGGGTACTAAAAAAGGCCCGGTAAAGTTAGCCGGGCCTTTTGATAGATTTAATATTCTATGGACTAACGTGGCCGAT
>Ga0315339_1000835_pt1 | contig 32615 bp, 32 predicted proteins | sample ASW17metaG_FD_204514 | JGI IMG/M metagenome (GOLD analysis project Ga0315339, IMG submission 204514) | Ammonia-oxidizing marine archaeal communities from Pacific Ocean, United States - ASW #17 | ecosystem: Environmental > Aquatic > Marine > Oceanic | place: USA: California | collected 2016-12-05 | reverse complement strand
AGCTTAAGCAGCGGGCCGATGGAGATCAGGAGGCACATGTGATGGACGAGGATTACATTCGCGCCCTCGAATTCGGCATGCCGCCGGCTGCTGGGGAGGGGATCGGCATTGATCGGTTGGTGATGCTACTAACGAATAGCCCTGCCATTCGCGATGTGATTCTCTTTCCGGTGATGAGGCCGAAGTCATAGAGTGGCAAGAGTCTGAGAGCAACTCATGGGGTTTGAGCTGTTTGTGGCCCTCCGTTATCTCCTCGCACGCCGGAAACAGGCGTTCATTTCGCTGATCTCGCTGATATCGACGATGGGCGTCGCTGTTGGGGTTATGGCGCTGGTGATTGCGCTGGCGCTGATGACGGGCCTTCAGGCGGAGTTGCGGGATCGTATTCTCGGCTCGTCGGCACACGTGTATGTGTGGAAGACCGGTGGTCTCAATGATTACCGGTCGGAGGTGACAGCGCTTAGCGGTATCGAGGGCGTCGTTGGTGCCGGGCCCGCTGTGCTTGGGAAGGCGCTCATTTCGACGGAGCGCGCGGACGCCTTCATCAGCCTCAAGGGTGTGGACCCGGCGCTCGAGGGCGACGTTACCGACATCCAGCGGGCGATGCTGAGCGGGAGCATTGAGGACTTGATGCCCGCCTCGGAGGATGCGCTTCCTGGCATCTTAGTCGGTCGAAATTTGGCCGAACAGCTTGGCGTTGCTACCGGCGACACGGCAACGGTCCTGTCGCCGCAGGGAACCCTGTCTCCAATGGGCATTATTCCACGGACGCGCCGTGTTCGAATCGCTGGTATCTATACACTCGGGCTTTTCGAGTTTGACGCCGCGTACGGGTTTGTTTCGCTTGAGTTTGCTGAGCGATTGCTGGGGAAGACCGTTCCTGATCTCATTGAGTTACGGGTGGCTGACATAGACGACGCCCCTAATGTTTCTGCGCGCATCCCAGATGTGCTTGGTATCGAGTACGTAAGTCAGGACTGGACCGACATGAACCAGGCATTGTTCTCGGCGCTATGGCTTGAGAAAATGGCGATTTCGATCACAATCGCGCTCATCGTGATGGTCGCTGCGCTCAATATCATCGCATCGCTGGTGCTTCTCGTCATGGAGAAGAGTCGCGATATCGCCATCTTGAAAACCATGGGAACCTCATCGCGAAGGGTGATGACGATTTTCATGCTCCAGGGGCTGGTCATCGGCGTCGCCGGCACGGCAGTGGGTGCGTCGTGCGGGCTAGCGCTCTGTTGGGTGTTGGATCGTTATCGGTTGATTCAAATTCCGATGGACGTATATCAGGTTTCCTACGTGCCCTTTGTTGTCCGGCCGATCGACTTCGTCATCGTCGTCACGGCGGCTATTCTTATTTGTTTCTTGGCAACTATCTATCCTTCTCGGCAGGCGTCGCGGCTTGATCCCGTGCAGGCGCTGCGGTTCGAGTGATGAGACTGCGGGTGACGTGGCGTTTGTAGATGTGAGCGGGCTGAATAAGTCCTATGTTGTCGGCGCCCAGAGTATTCACGTGCTTCGCGATCTGGACCTCAACGTCGCGAAGGGCGAAATGTTGGCAATCATTGGTGCATCAGGAGTTGGCAAGAGCACGCTGCTGCATCTGCTCGGGGGGCTTGACCGGTCGGACTCAGGGGCGGTGCGCGTGGCCGATGCTGATCTGACAACAATGCCAGCTCAGGACTTGGTAGCTTTCCGAAATCATCACGTCGGCTTTGTGTTTCAGTTTCATCACTTGATGCCAGAATTTGACGCTGCTGAAAACGTTGAGATGCCGATGCGTATTGCCCGGTTGTCCCATTCGGAAGCGCGACGCCGCTCGATCGAGCTCCTGGGTCGGGTCGGGCTTGGTGATCGCCTGTTGCACAGGCCAACAATGTTATCCGGCGGGGAACAGCAGCGCGTAGCGGTGGCTCGCGCGCTGGTCATGAAGCCGGCACTTCTCTTAGCCGACGAGCCCACTGGCGACCTTGATGAGAACACTGCTGAGGCGCTTCATCAGTTGCTTCGAGAGATGCATGCCGAACACGGACTGACATCGATCATCGCAACCCACAACCCCAGACTCGCCGCAGCCTGCGACCGGGTGCTTTCCCTGGAGCAGGGCCGGCTACAGCAGCGCTGACGATTCCTTACGCTGGCCGGTGCTTCGCCCTCCCCCCGATGCTAGAGTCCCGCGCGATCGAACAACACCGTCGCGAGCGCCGAACAATCCTCTTCGCCGCGGCCGGTTGCGATAAGTGTTTCCACGAGCTGATGTACCACGGCGCTGACCTGTGCCGGGACGTCGTGCTCGGCGATCGTTGCTGACGCGATGTTTAAATCTTTAGCGTAGAGTGCCGCGCGAAACCCTGGTTTGTAGTTGCTGGTGAGGATGCGCTCACCGTGGAGTTCCAGGACCCGACTTGCTGCAAAGCCACCAAGCAACGCTTCCCGAACTTTGGCCGCATCGACACCCGCCTTGCGCGCCAGGATGAGTGCTTCGGTCACGACGGTTAACGTGCCGCCGATCACCATCTGGTTGCAGACCTTGCACAACTGGCCTGCGCCGGAGTCACCGATCCGAAGCACTTTTTCTGGGTTTCCCACGACATCGAGCAATGGCTTCACAATGTCGAACGCGGTCTGTTCTCCGCCAACCATGATTGACAGTGTGCCGCTTTCTGCGCCGATGTCTCCTCCGCTGACCGGCGCGTCGAGCATCGTGGCGCCGAGGGCGGCGGCACGTGTCGCCAGGCGCCTGGCTGTGCTCGGTGCGATTGTGCTTGTGTCGATAAGGATCGTGCCAGCCTGCATCGCACTAAAAACGCCTTCCGGCCCTTCGAGTACCAGCTCGACGTCTGGTGAATCGGGCACCATCGTGAAAATGCGAGTGGCGCGGCGAGCCACGTCGGCCGGTGTTGACGCGCGCACAGCACCCGAGGCGACAAGATCATCAACGGGAGCCGGGCTCCGGCTGTTGACAACCAGAGAAAATCCCGCCTTGAGAAGGTTTTTTGCCATGGGTCGGCCCATGAGGCCAAGCCCTATAAATCCGATGGTGTTAGTCATACGGGGAAGTATAGTTCGACCTGAAAGCTCCTCCCCTTAGTGCGGGGTGGAGCTGATTATAATGACGAGTGAAGAGATCACGCGTCTTCGTCACGATTCTCTAAAGTCAGGCGGGCCGGATGTTCGAACGCTATACGGAACGAGCGCGACGGGTTCTCTTCTTCGCGCGCTATGAGGCCAGCCAGCTTGGCAGTGTTTCGATCGAGACGGAGCACCTGCTGCTTGGTTTGATCCGCGAGGGAAAGGGACTCACGAGCCGAATTTTCGCACGCTCTCATCTTTCCCTCGAAAACATCCGAAAGGAAATCGAGGACCGGACGGTGCTTCGCGAGAAGGTGTCGACGTCTGTCGAGATTCCGTTCAGCGCGGAAACTAAACACGTGCTGCAGTTTGCTGCGGAAGAGGCGGATCGACTGCTGCATAACTACATCGGGACTGAGCATCTTCTGCTCGGCTTGTTACGTGAGGAGCAGGCCGTCGCCGCATCCATTCTGGTGGAAAAGGGGATGCGCCTTCATGCCGTGCGCGAGGATATCGTGCAGCTGCTCAACGAAAAGACAACGGTGACGCGGGTCAAGGAGACACCTTTGCTGGCTGAGTTCAGTCGAGACCTCACGGAAGCAGCAATGAAAAAGCAACTCGATCCGTTGGTTGGCCGTGCCTACGAGCTCGAACGCGTACAGCAGGTGCTCTGCCGGCGCACAAAGAACAATGCGGTACTGATTGGTGAGCCGGGCGTAGGCAAGACGGCCATCGTCGAAGGTCTCGCGCAGCAAATCGTCTACGGAGACGGACCGCATTTTCTAGCTGACAAGCGCATTCTCACACTTGATATCTCGCTGATTGTCGCTGGGACCAAGTATCGCGGTCAGTTTGAGGAACGGCTGAAGGCCATTATGAAGGAGCTCACCGAGAACCCGAACATCATTGTGTTCATTGATGAGCTGCATACGCTGGTGGGTGCCGGTTCTGCTGAAGGGTCGCTCGATGCAGCCAATATTTTGAAGCCGACGCTCTCGCGCGGTGAGATCCGTTGCATCGGCGCGACCACACCCGGTGAATATCGTAAATACATCGAGAAGGATCGTTCACTTGAACGTCGGTTTCAGGCCGTAAAAGTGGATCCGCCGGCCGAGAAGGAGACGGTCGAGATTTTGCTAGGCATCAAAGACCGCTACGAGCAGTTTCACCACGTGGAGTACACGCACGAAGCGATCGAGGCGGCGGTGTACCAGTCGAGTCGCTACATTACCGATCGCTTTCTGCCTGACAAGGCGATCGATCTTGTCGATGAAGCAGGCGCCCGAGCCAAGTTAAAAGAAGCTGGTCATAGCGAGGAGTTCGGCGAAATCAATAAGAGTATCCGGGTCGCTGTCGAGCAGATGGAAAACGCGGTATCGCAGAAGGATTTCGAGCGTGCCCAGTTCTATCGCGAGCAGGAAGTGTCGGCGCGAGAGAATCTGCAGTTTGTCCGAGAGAAGTTCGACGTAAAATCCGGCGGTCGGAGGGTTGTAGTGACCAAGGCCGATATCGATGAGGTCGTGTCGAAGTGGACTGGTGTGCCAATTGCTTCAGTCAATCACGACGAAACTGACAAACTACTGCGCATGGAGGCGGATCTTCACGAACGAGTCATTAGTCAGGAGAAGGCAATCTCGGCGTTGTCTCGGGCGATTCGACGATCACGCGCGGGCTTGAAGAATCCGAATCGGCCCGTTGGTAGTTTTATTTTCCTTGGGCCCACCGGCGTTGGGAAGACGGAACTTGCGCGTGCGCTGGCCAGTTTTCTCTTTGGCAGCGACGCTTCGCTGATTCGTTTCGACATGTCCGAGTACATGGAGAAACATTCCGTGTCTAAGCTCATCGGTTCGCCTCCCGGATATGTTGGCCACGAGGAAGGTGGTCAGCTCACTGAGAAGGTGAAGCGAAACCCTTACTCAGTCGTCCTCCTCGACGAGGTCGAGAAGGCCCACCCGGACATTTTTAATATTCTGCTGCAGGTGTTCGAAGATGGTCACCTCACAGACGGGCTTGGAAACCGTGTGAATTTCAAGAACACGATCGTGATCATGACGTCTAATATCGGCGCCCGTTTCATTCAGAAGAAGGCGTCGCTCGGTTTTCAGTCGAGCGATGTGAGGTCAATCGACAAGAATGTGACGGAGATGGTGCTTGGGGAGGTCAAGCGTACGTTTAATCCAGAGTTTATCAACCGTGTCGACGAGATTATCGTGTTTGAGGCACTGACCGATGACGATCTTAGGGAGATCATGACGCTCCTGATCGAGCAGCTCAACGCCAATCTGGTTGATCGTCGAATGAAAATCACTCTCGCCCCAGAAGTGACGGACTGGATCATCGATAGCACCTGCAAGGATCGCTCTTACGGTGCGCGGCCGCTACGGCGCGCCATCCAGCGCTACGTCGAAGATCCGCTGTCGGAAGAGCTAATTCGAGGCAATCTTGAGGATGGCGATGTCGAAGTTTTTCTGGAAGGCGGACAGCTTTCGTACCGCCCAGTTGGAGAGCTGACCGGGGGACGGCGTCTACCCTGATTGCGAGATTTCCTGGTGCTGATGCCAATTTTGCCGGCCAGTTGAACACGCCCTCGACTCAGGGGCAGACTTACGCCCCCCCCCCCCAGAACGTCTAAGATCCTGTAAACTGAGTGTTCTAATAGGCTTAGTTAGAATTATGGAAAAGTTCCTGGCCTCGGCCCTCTCTCTCGTGGTCTCGCTGGTTGTTGGTGTCTCAGTCGCGTCGGCGCAGTCGCTGTCGCTGGCGGGTGCTGAGGTGCAGGAAGCTCCCACCATTTGTGGCGCTCCTGTGCCGGAGCCAGCGAATTTGCCGCCCGAAGGGTCTGGCCCAGTGGTCTACTTCATTGCTCCCTGTTTCCTCGCTCAGGGCAATGTGTCATCTGTAGAACCACAGACCTACCTCTACTATATGCAGTTGCGCCCCAGTCAGCCGTCGCAGAACATCTGGGTGCCATGGGACGAGGAGGCGCGACGTACGGCCATTGCTGATCATGCCCGCCTCTGGGCGACCAACTTTTTATCTAACCTGTCAATTGAGGCGACCGATTACACCTTCTCCAACGGTGTAATTGGGAAGCTTGTGACCTACAACATTGAGGAGCGTCAGCGCGTCAAGATCGTGAATTACGACGGCACCTCGGAGATCGACCGCGCAGCTATCGATGAGCAGCTTCGCGCGCGCGGGATCGAAATGCGGTTGGATGCGTTCGTTGATAGCGCCACGATTCGCCGGATCGAGGGGGTGCTTCGAAACATGATGACCGAAGAGGGATTCACCGACGCTGAGGTATCGCACGAGATCACCGAGGTCGGTGGGGGGCCGAAGCTCGTGAATGTCACCTTTCATATCGGCGATGGACCAAAGATAAAGATTCGCGAGATTAGCTTCGTTGGCAACCGCGTGAAGACGGACCGAACGCTGCGGGGCAAAATGAAGAACAACAAGACCTCCAGGTTTTTTAGCTTCATCTCAAAAGGCGGGACGTACAAAGCAGCACTGTTTGCGGAAGACGCGGATCAAATCCAGGCTTATTACCGCGACGAGGGGTACTTGGAGGCCCTGGTCGACCAGCCTGAGGTCAAGGTGCTGGAAGAAACGCCGGATGGCAAGACGCGGTGGGTCCAGCTGATCATTCCTATCACTGAGGGTCAGCGATATCGAGTCGGATCGTTTTCTATCGACGGCAATGACGTTGTCAGCTCAGAAAATTTAGAGCCAGTGTTCGAGGTCGAGATTGGGGACTGGTACAGTGAGTCAGATGTCCGTGAAGGTTTAACCCAGGCACAAGAGCTCTATGGTTCTGCTGGTTACATGGAGTTCACCGGATTTCCAGACATTACGACGGTCATCGACGGGTCCGTCGCGGTACCGGAAGCTATCGCTGCACCTCCTTCAGAAGAGCCGCCTACCGTCGATGTGACGATGCGGATTCAGGAAGGGGAGCGGTACGTCGTGAATCGGCTAAGGTTTGTTGGCAATACAACGACGCGCGACAATGTTATCCGTCGGGAGATGCGTCTTGTTGAAGGCTCGGTGTTCGATACCGAAGCACTCAAGTACAGCGTGCGCCGCGTGAATCAGCTCGGTTACTTTGAGCCGATCAGCGAAGAGGATCAGGCGATGGCGATGCAGGTGGAGAAGGCACCTGGCCGTGATGACGCCGTTGATGTTACGTTGACCGTCCAGGAACAGAATCGCAACCAACTTACGTTTGGTGCAGGCATGTCGCAGTACGAGGGTGTGTTTGGCCAGCTCGGATTCCAGACTGCCAACTTCCTCGGTCGAGGGGAAAGCCTGAACGTGGCGCTACAGGCAGGCAGTCGTTCCCAGAATTATCAGCTTTCCTTTACCGAGCCGTTCCTTTTTGACAGAAATATTACCGCTGGCTTCGATGTCCACAAACGCTCGTTTGAGTTCATCGGTTTCTACACGCAGAAAAGCACGGGCGCCAATTTCACCGTAGGCTTTCCGGTGGCTGACTTCAGTCGGATGTACTTTAATTACTCGAACGAGCGGATTCAGATGTCTGACCTCAACGAGGCGTTTTTGGATCCCAGCTGTATGTTGAACGATACGGGATGTTCGGATATTTCACTGACTGATCTGTCGACTGTTAACCCTGACGTGCTCGAGGGTATTCGCCGGAACCCATTTATCTTTGATTCGCTCTTGATCGGAGAAGGCGGACGTCGCACGGTGAGCAAAATTACGCCAACTTTCATGCATGACACGGTCGACAATCCGATTTTTCCGAACACGGGTCAGCGGCTCACTATGTCGCTCGACCTCGCGGTGCTTGGCGGCAACACTCAGTTCTATAAGCCGACCATTGAAGCGCTCAAGTTCTTTCGGCATACGTCGCGGACTACCTTCGGTTTGCGCGGGCAGTTTCAGTTCATCGCTCCCCTGCGAAATACGACGACGTTGCCGATTTTCGAGAAGCTGGTCTCAGGTGGGGAGAATAGTGTTCGAGGTTACGATATTCGGTCGCTTGGACCGTCCGACCCAGCCACTGGACTTGTTCTGGGCGGGAACAAAAGCTTAGTTTTTAACGTTGAATACATGTATTCGATCGTCCCTCAGGTTCGATTAATTGCCTTTTATGATGCGGGTCAGGTTGTGTCGGAACACCAGTCCTTGGCGATGCGCCACTTTCGTACCTCCACGGGTGCCGAAATTCGGTTCTTCATGCCGGTGATCAACGTGCCGTTCCGCCTTATTTTTGCGATGAATCCGCAGCGAGACGGCGTGCTCGACAACCGACTACGACCGGCGAAGAATTTGGTCTTCCGGTTTGCGGTGGGTTCGACGTTCTAGGCGCCAAGTGGGTAATCGGCCCTACAATAGAGAGGGTCGGTTCTACCAATGGGACGGATGCCGCTTTCTCCCCCTGGGAGGGGCGTATTTGTGAGAACGAAAGGACAGCGATCGTTATGAGAGTGTTTATCGGTGCTACGGTCCTCTGCGGAATTTTGACAGTCGCGCCTGGTTTCGCACAGGCGCCTGCTCCGGCCCAGCCAGCCCAGGCCGAGCAGCCGGTGCAACTGCCCTTTCCTGCAGGCACAAAGTACGCCTTCGTGAACATCCCGAGAATCTTCGCTGAATCGGCAGCAGGAATGACACTGACCGGAAAATTAGAAGCCCTCCAGACGCAAAGGCTGAACGAGCTTAACGAAAGGAACGTGGCGCTGCAGGCGGCTCAGCAGAAGCTCGATGCGGGAGCTACGGTTATGAGCCCTACAGCAGCTGCGCAGCTTCAGAGAGATATCGAGCGGCAGCAGATCGACGTTCAACGCTTTACTGAGGACGCCCAGCAGGAGGTCACGACACTCCAGACGCAGTTGCAGCAGGAGTTTGAGCTGAGGTTGGGGCCCGTCATTCAGGAGGTGGCCGTTGAGCACGAGCTTGAACTTCTCTTTAGCGTCACTGACAGCGGTCTGATTTTTGCCAACGAGTCGCTGGATGTCACCAACGAGGTGATTCAGAAGTTCGATGCGCTCGGAGCCGGAGCCGGGACGCCAGCCCCGGCCGCTTCAGCGGCACCGGCGGTTCCGTAGAATCAGGTTCTTGTGTGCCAGGTGATACGGGTGGATCACTGTGTTTGGTAGCAAATGAACCACCTGTGACTACTGCGGCATGAACCAGAAAATCACGTCCCCGAAGGTCGGGGTTTCCCAGTTTCCAAAAGCTGATTTCTACTGTGTCACGCTCTATTGATCTACCTGCGCTCCTGGGGCGCGTCTATTACCGCTATCCATCGTTTCTAATCGATGCGGTGGACGAGCATGTGCCGGGCAATTACCTAGTGGCGGTGAAAAATGTCACCGTCAATGAAGAGTTCTTTCAGGGACACTTCCCGGGGTCTCCGTTGATGCCTGGTGTGCTAATGATTGAGGCGTTGACGCAGGTGGCGGCCGTTCTGCTCTTGGATCGGGCGGAGGCGCCAGCCACGGCGCGCGTCTGGCTCCGTGGCGTCGACAATGCCAAGTTCCGAAGGCAGGTTGTGCCAGGCGATCGGCTTCGTCTGGAGGTTCGGCTAGGGCGTATTCGCTCGCAGTTGGCGAAGGCTCGCGCGTCGGCGTTTGTGGAGGATCAGCCGGTAGCAGAGGCCGATCTCCTGCTCGCCGTAGAGCCCGGTGCGGCCTATATTGATCCGACGGCGATTGTGCATCCAGCGGCACGCGTTGGAGCCGGCACGACGGTCGGACCATACTGCACCATAGGACCTGAGGTTGTGATCGGCCGCCGGTGTCGGATCGGTGCGTCCGTTGTCATTGACGGGTGGACCGATATTGGCGACGACACGCGCGTGTATCCGATGGCTTCCATCGGCATGGCGCCGCAGGATCTCAAGTACAAGGGAGAGCGTACAAGGCTGAGCATCGGTCGGGAGAATACGTTTCGAGAGTTCGTCACGATCAATCGGGGAACATTGGGCGGCGGTGGACACACGACGATCGGCGACGGGAATCTCTTCATGGCGTACGTGCACGTGGCGCACGATTGTCACATTGGTCACTCCACAATCTTTGGGAACGGCGCCACGCTCGGCGGTCACGTCTCTGTCGAAGATTGCGCCACGGTCAGCGCGTACTCAGGTGTGCATCCCTTCTGTCGGGTCGGGCGACACGCATACGTCGGCGGATACTCCGTGGTGACAAAGGATGCATTGCCGTTCGGGAAATCGGTCGGAAACCGGGCCCGTATTTATGGCCTGAACACGATCGGTCTTGAGCGCCGAGGTTTTACCTCCGACACTATTAATCAGCTCAAGCGGGCGTATCGGTATCTGCTGCAATCGAAGTTGAATACATCGCGCGCGCTGATTCAGATCGAACAGGATGCGACGCTCTCGTCGCCCGAAGTGAGGTGTCTCGTGGATTTCATCAGAAGTTCGAAGCGGGGTGGTATCTTACGCCGCCCAAACAGACGAGTTGAGGATTTGCTGGGCGATGAGTAATGAGTTGGCTCTGGTTCAGCCTAGGGCAGGTTACGCGCTCCGGCAGAGCCGCGGATCGAACGCCGAGCCCAGTCACGCTCCGAGTGCAGTCCCCCAAGCACTGACATGCGTCTCGGCCTAATCGCCGGCAGCGGTAGATTTCCGTTTCTGGTGCTCGACGCGGCCCGTACGCAAGGTCATGAGGTTACGATCGTCGCGGTACAGGAGGAGGCCTTCCCGGAGCTCACCGATGCTGCTGCTCGCCACGAGTCATCGATTCACTGGCTATCCCTCGGCCAATTGACCAAGTGTATTGAGTTATTGAAAAAGGACGGAATAACCCAGGCTGTCATGGCGGGGCAGGTTAAGCACTCCAGGATTTTTTCGGATGGTGTCGTGCCCGACATGCTCTTTCTTGGTGTGTTGGCACGTTTGACATCAAAGAACACTGATGGCCTGATCGGAGCCGTCGCCGACGTACTGCGCGATCGTGGTATCGAGTTAATGGATTCCACCGAGTTGTTGCGGCCGTTGCTAGCAGCGTCAGGAGTGTTGACTAGCCGAGGTCCCAGTGCAGAGGAGCAGAAGAATTTTCAATTCGGCTATCGCGTAGCGGATGCGATCGCAGCTCTCGACATCGGTCAGACGATTGCCGTCAGGCAGCAGGCCGTCGTGGCAGTCGAGGCGATGGAAGGGACTGACGAGGTGATCGCCAGAGCGGGGCGTCTTGCGGGTTCCGGTGTAGCGATTGTGAAGGTCGCGAAGCCGAACCAAGACATGCGGTTCGATGTCCCGGTTGTCGGGATTGCGACGGTCAGGGCCATGCAAGAAGCTGGTTCGTCAGCACTGTCCATCGATGCGGGTCGTACGCTCGTGATAGAGGGTGGCGCTGTAATCACCGCGGCGGATGACGCCGGTATTGTTATCTTAGGACGACCTTCGCAGGCTGGAGCCGCGAGTGAATAGGACTCGGATCGCGGTGATCGGCGTCGGGCACCTTGGCCAGCACCACGCGCGCTTGCTCGCGACGATGCCACACGTCGATCTCGTGGCTGTCGTCGATATCGATCTCAGGCGTGGGGCGGAGATCGCCGCACGATGTGACACTGTCGCGCTCCCAGATACGTCGACTCTTGTCAATAATATCGACGCGGCGATTGTCGCGACGCCGACGACTTCTCACGTTGAGGTGGCTCTTCCGCTGATCGAGTCGGGGACAGCCGTGCTTATTGAGAAGCCGCTCGCGGTCAGTGTGGCTGAAGCGGACCGGCTTGTGGAGGCCGCGGAGGTTCGAGGCACCCTGCTTGCGACTGGACACACCGAGCGTTTTAACCCTGCGGTGACTGTCGCGTTGCCTCTCGTTTCCCGTCCACGTTTCATCGAGATTCATCGCCTTGGCACGTTTCCCGATCGAAGTCTCGACATCGACGTAATTTTCGATCTGATGATTCACGATATTGACGTGTTGTTGGCAGTGGTTGGTTCGGAAGTAGCGTCGGTCGAAGCCGTGGGTGTCAACGTATTGACGCCGAGAGTAGATATTGCGAACGCACGCTTCCGGTTCACGTCTGGATGTATCGCCAATGCCACTGCCAGCCGGATTAGTCGGGAACGAGTGAGAAAAGCTCGATTTTTTCAGCATGATTCGTACGTGTCGATCGACTACGCCGAGCAGGAAGTCGAGGCTTACCAACTCGTGCCAGAAGACGGGGGCCGTCCGGCAATCCGAGGGGGAAAAATAGCTGTTACCAGGGATGAACCGCTGCGTCTTGAGCTTGTGGACTTTGTGGACGCCGTCCGGTCGAAACGGCTGCCGATGGTCACAGGGCGTGATGGACGCGCGGCGTTGGCGCTGGCGACTCAGGTGAGTGAATTAATGTCAGCGGATAGTAAGTAGGACGATGCTGCGCGAGTCACTGGTATGACCATTTGTTCGACGCTTGATCGACAGCTTGAACATGTAACGGCAGGCGGGCATCTGACGGTTCCAGAAATCACGGCTCTCGCGGTTGCTCCGGACATCTTGCCGCTTGGCATGCTAGCCGATGTCGTACGTCGCCGGATCCACGGCAAACGGATCACGTATCTGCGCGTTGCCGCTTGCGCATGCGATAAGTCCCACGTGGACGAGGTTCCGTTTGGAGCGCAAGAAATCAGAATTGTGGGGACACCTGCTTCGCTGGACGCTGCCATGACTTCGGTCCAGATGGTACGGGCGGTGGCTGGTGATCGTGTAGTGTCCGGTTTTTCGTGGGGTGATGTCGACCGCATGGCGGCGGCGGCAGGATTACCGGTGTCGCGCGTGCTCGCGACACTGCATAGTGCCGGACTTGAGGCACTGGTTGACGTGCCGTTAGATGCCGTCGAGGATGCCGATCACGTTGTTAGTAGTTTGCTGGATGCGGGGTTTCGACAGCTTCGCCTTACGATCGAAAAGGCTCCGGCATCGGACCGACAGGGCCTAATGGAGCGGGCATCTGGCTTGCAGAAACAGTACGGTTCCATCCAAGCGATTAATCCGCTCCCGACAGCTCTGCCCCCATTCCGCCCAACAACTGGTTACGAGGATGTGAAGGCGGTCGCGATCGCGCGATTGGTGGCACCGAACATAGCTACGATCCAGGTGAATTGGCTTCGATATGGCCCGAAATTGGCACAGGTGGCTTTGACGTTCGGTGCCGACGACCTAGATGCGGTGTCTGCGAGCGACGAAGCTCCCGAGGGACGCCGCCGTGCCCCCCTTGAAGAAGTGCATCGCAATGTCGAGGCGGCGGGATTGTCACCGACTGAGCGCGACGGTCACTTCAACGCGGTCGCGTGAAGAATCCGGTGCGCCTCGGCGCCGTAGGGTACCTCAACGCCAGGCCGCTGACCTGGGCGCTCGATCGTGCACCACAACGATGGCTGATCCGCTACGACGTTCCAGCTGTGTGTTCCGCGCTTCTCCATTCGGGCGACGTTGATTTAGGTCTTGTGCCGTCGTTTGACTTCCTCGAAGGGGAGGATTATCGCCTCGTGCCAGGCGTTGGGATAGGGTCGTACGGACCGGTAGCCTCTGTCGCGCTTTTTACTCGCGTGCCGCTCGGAGCCATTCGCCGGATCGCGCTTGATGCGAGCTCTCGGACGTCGGTCGTTCTTCTGAAAGTGCTTTGCCATTATCGATTTCACATTGCGCCTGAATTTGTGTCGAGCGGTCAGGGTATCGAAAATATGACGCGAGATGCCGACGCGGCATTACTGATCGGTGATCCAGCGCTGGAGGCAAACTATGAAGACTTGGGGCTCTTCAAGGTTGACCTTGGCGCGGAGTGGACCGAGATGACAAACTTGCCGTTTGTGTACGCAGCATGGACTGGAAGAACTGGGGTAGTCAGTCCATCCGACGTGGGTCTACTTCAGGACGCGCAAGAAGAGGGTCGGCGGTCGCTCGGAGCCATTGCTTCAGAGTTTGCACGCGGAGATGTTGTCCGTGCGCAACGAGCAACTGCGTACCTAAGGGATAATGTGAGATACGGCATCGGCGCGGACGACACGACAGGGTTGCAGATGTTTCTCGATTATGCTGCAGACCTCGGCCTGGCTCCGCGGAAGCGTTCACTGGAATTCTTTTAATGATCGATGAGCTAATCAGGCGTGTGACGAGGGGAACGCGGGTCAGTGCATCAGAGGCGCTCGCGTTGTATCGCCAGGCGCCAACGCACCTCCTTGGCAGGCTCGCTAATGAAATCCGTGCGCGCAAGCATCCGAAGCGGATCGTTACCTACATCATTGATCGCAACGTGAACTACACAAATGTCTGTGTCGCACGGTGTAATTTTTGTGCGTTCTACCGGTCTGTGAGTTCTCCTGAGGGCTACGTTCTCGGGTTCGATGAGATATTCCAGAAAATCGACGAGACGATCGCGGTTGGTGGCAATCAACTCTTGTTGCAGGGTGGTCACAATCCGGATTTGCCCATCGCGTGGTACGAAGACCTCCTGCGCGCGGTGAAAACGAGATACCCGGATTTTAAGCTGCACGCGCTGTCTCCACCGGAGGTGCTGCATATTTCGAAGATGAACCAGCTTCCGGTTGCGGTTGTGATCGAGCGACTCGTGGCCTCCGGTCTCGATAGTATTCCGGGTGGAGGTGCGGAAATTCTGGTTGATCGAGTTCGAAAATTGTTGAACTGTTACGGGAAGGCTTCCTCCGACCAGTGGCTCGATGTGATGAGGCAAGCTCATCAGGCAGGTCTGCGAACGACGGCGACCATGATGTACGGAACTGTGGAAACCGACGAGGAGCGTATCGAACATATGATGCGGCTCCGCGATCTCCAAGATGAGACTGGCGGGTTCACGGCATTCATTACTTGGAGCTATCAGCCTGAGCACACCGAGCTCGGCGGAGCGGAAGCGACCGGAATTGACTATCTCCGTACGCTCGCGCTGGCTCGTATTATGCTCGACAACTTCGATAATTTACAGGCGTCATGGGTGACCCAGGGCGGAAAAGTAGGTCAACTCAGTCTCGCATATGGTGCCAACGATATGGGTAGCGTGATGATCGAGGAGAACGTCGTGCGTGCAGCAGGCGCAGCCTATTGCATGGACGAAGTCGAGATCGTCAGTAACATTGAAGATGCTGGTTTTGTGGCTAGGCGTCGGAACATGCACTACGAGATACTCGGCGCCCCTGTTTTCCTTGAGCGTGCGTTGCCACGGATGTTGACACTCGGCAAGGCCCGGGTAGATGGTGACGTGTCAGTTCCGGAGGAGCTGCGCGAGTATCCAGCTCGAAGCAGAGTGGGGAAGCAGTTGCGTGTTACCAACTAGTCGTCGTTGGTCGCAGTTCGTTGTTGGATGATACGAGTGGGAGAACTCGTGGATGGACGAGGTGAGACGACGAAGACGACCGCTGGAGGACCACGGGGTAAACCACTGACCTGCGTATGACTGTCTATCGTGCCAGCTGGGTGCTGCCTGTCGTTGGCGACCCGATCGCGGATGGATGGGTCATGATCGAGCACGGTCGTATAGTTGGCGTGGGCGCCGGCGACGCTCCGGACGCTGTCGACCTTGGGCGGGTCGTTATCCTGCCCGCGCTAGTCAATGCCCACACACATCTTGAGCTGTCGTACCTTAGGGGAGTGGTGCCTCCCACGAATCGGTTCCTCGACTGGATTGGCCGAGTAATCGCATTGCGTCGGCAACTGTCAGACCCAGAAGATGCCACCATCCTGCAGTCAGCGCGCGCCGCAATTGAGGAAGCGTACACGAGCGGAACGGGTTTAGTGGGCGACGTTAGTAACACCCTTGTCACGGTGCCGCTCCTTCACGAAGCCTCGGTCTCAGCGCGCGTGTTCCATGAACTGCTGGGTTTTAACCCTGATGACCCAGTGGGATTGGTACGTGAAGCACGCGCTCGCGTGGACAACCTGGACAATGGCTCTGCTACTGTTCGACTGTCTCTGGCGGCGCACGCGCCGTATTCAGTGTCCTCGGCCTTGTTTGCGGCGATTCGAGACGATCTCGATGCGCATCGCGGAGATGTTTCGAGTGTACACATTAGCGAATCTTCTGACGAAGTCGAATTCATCGTGCGTGGTACTGGGGGATGGCGCGAGATGCTGAACAGCCTTGGTCTGGAGACTGCCACGTGGCACCCTCCGGGTGTGTCACCGGCTGCGTATCTCGCTGATTTCGGGTTTCTCGACTCTCGGGTGCTTGCAGTTCACGCGGTGCAGTGTGACGGTGAGGATTTGTCGCGGTTGGCCACACTCGGGACTACGGTCGTGTCCTGTCCGCGTAGTAGTCGTCACGTCGGCGTGGGTGATCCGCCACTTGAGGCGTTTTATGCGATGGGCGTGAAAGTCGCGTTCGGAACCGATAGCCTGGCGAGCGTTACAGACCTAAACATGTTTAAGGAACTGGCCGCAGCAAGAAACATTGCACCGAGGGTTTCTGCGCGAGATCTTATAGAGAGCGCTACGTTGAGTGGCGCTTCCGCGTTGGGTTTTGGGAAGCAGCTGGGAAGCATCGAAGAAGGTAAAAACGCCGCGCTGATCGCGGTACGGTTGCCGGCTGAAGTCAGCGACGCGGAAGAGCACCTGCTTTCGGGGGTCGATTCTACGGCGGTGTCTTGGCTTGATGCCGAAGATTTCAGGAATAGTGGCTAGTCTTAGCACCTATTTGGCATTCGTTCGCTTTAGTCACTCGGTGTTTGCGTTGCCGTTTGCGCTCACAGGTGCTCTGCTAGCCTGGCGCGTCGAGGTGTTTTCCTGGTGGCAGGTACTCTGGATTGTCGTGTGTATGGTGAGCGCGAGAAGCGCCGCCATGGGGTTCAATCGCCTCGTGGATGCCAGGTTGGATGCCTTGAATCCTCGGACATCGATGCGCGAGCTACCGCGTGGAAAGATGTCAATGACGGAGGCTACGGTGTTTGTCGTGGTGTCGTCGTGTTTCTTCGTGTACGGGGCCGCTCAGTTGAACACGTTATGTTTACTGTTGTCTCCCATCGCGCTGTTGATCGTCTTCTGGTACTCTCTTGCCAAGAGACACACGGCGTACACTCAATTATTTCTCGGGCTAGCGATGGCCATAGCGCCAGTGGGTGGTTGGATCGCCGCTGGAGGGCGCCAAGCATTTGTGCCCTGGTTGCTAGGTCTGGCCATTGGTTTGTGGGTAGCTGGATTCGACATTCTGTATGCCTGCCAGGATGTAGAGTTCGATCGCACGCACGGGCTTCGCTCAATTCCCACAAGGTTCGGTGTTGGAAACGCGATTACCCTCTCAAGGTTGATGCACGTGGCGACGGTTATCGCTATGGCTGCGCTCTGGCGTGTCGCGGATCTCCCGCCACTGTACTTGGCTGGTGTTGCTATGGTCGCAGGCTTACTCCTTTACGAGCAGTCACTGGTGAGTGAGGGTGATCTTTCACAAGTCAAGAAGGCATTCGATGTGAATGGCTATGTGGGAATTTTGTATTTTACGGTGACGGCATTGGCGATATTTTTTGGATGAACGAATGAATCGAACGATGAGCATGTATGAGTGATGAACCGGTGGAGGTGACAGGGTTGCCGAGTAAAGCTCCCGACCACATTGCCAGGATGTTTGATGCCATCGCACCGCGATACGATCTTCTGAATCACGTTCTCAGTGCAGGTGTCGACCGACGATGGCGGGATCGTGCGCTGTGTTCGCTTTTGCTTCAGGGGGATGAAATCCTACTAGACGTTTGCACCGGTACGGGGGATGTGGCCCTGCAAGCGCATGGCGCTTCTCGTGTGATCGGTGTCGATTTCTCAGCGGCGATGTTGTCGGTCGGCCGGCGCAAGCTCCTCGTCGCCGAGGAGAGCCAGAGGATTACGCTCCTTCGGGGCGACGCGACGAGATTGCCGGTTCGTGACGGAACGGTTGACGCGGCAACAGTGGCATTCGGGATCCGCAACGTTGAGCAGCCAGAGCGCGCCTGTGCTGAATTGGCCCGCGCTGTACGTAGTGGCGGACGCTTGGCGATTCTTGAATTCGGCGTTCCGCGTGTACCGGGAATTCGCACATTGTACTTGTGGTATTTCAAGTACCTTTTGCCGTCCATCGGGCGGATCGTCTCTGGTCACAATGCGGCGTATTCCTATTTGCCAGCGTCAGTCGGAACCTTTCCGTTACCGCAAGCGTTCGTGGTGATGTTGGAAAATGCCGGATTCGCCGATGTTCGGGCAGACCCGCTGACCTTCGGTATTACCTACCTGTATACGGCCCAAAAACCCTAGTTAGCGAGCTGTGGGTGGTCTTTAACAGGCCGTAAGTCATTGTCTGGATGGATGTTATAATCCTGAGTAGCGGTGATTCATTTCGATTTCGACGATCGGTACCAAGACGAAAATGTCGTTGGTAGGGCCATCCCGCGCCGGGAAGGCGTTTTTCTGTCGATTGTCATTCACGGGTTGCTGCTGGCGGCGCTTATTTACGGTCCGCAGATTCCGTTTTTGCAGATGACGCCGGAAGAACTGGATCGTCGGCGGGCGGTGGTTCAACAGCAACGGGAGGATGAGCAGAATAGGACGTTCGTTTTCGTTCAGCCGCGCATCGATATGCCAGCCGAACAGCCTCCTGAACGCCCGGAATTGTCCGACCAGGACCGACTAGCTCAGGCACCTGAAGTGCCGCTCATTCCAGAGAATCCCTTGCCGTTCTCCCTCGGTGACTCGGCTGAGCGCGTCGAGGCTGAACTCGAAGAGGGTACCCGTGGTGCCGAGAAGCCTCCGGGGGAGGAACCGGCACCAGAAGCGGAGGCGGAACTTGCTCGTGTCTCGCCGCTATCTGATACTGGTTTTCGGCCCCTTCTTGAGTTTCCTCCGGCGAGTGCCACCGGTTCCTTGGGAGAGGCGCTGCGTGATTTGCAACGGTATGTGCAGGACGAGACGTTTGATAATCCGCGTGGTGGTAATGACCGTCCGGGTGCGACGATTCAGTTTGACACCATGGGGGTTGAGTTTGGTCCGTGGCTCAGGCGCTTCGTTGCGCAGGTGCGGCGCAACTGGTTTGTTCCTCAAGCTGCGATGGTGCTGAGTGGCCACGTCGTTCTGCAGTTCAATATCCATCGGGACGGAGCCATTACAGACATCGTCGTTGTACAACCGTCGTCGATCGGTGCGTTCAACAACGCGGCCTACGGTGCCATCGTGACATCGAATCCCACTGTGCCGCTTCCGCCGGAATACCCGATGGAGGAAGCGTTGTTCACGGTGACGTTCTACTACAACGAAGCACCGCTTAATTAGCGGTCGATCGACACCAGATGCCAACCAGAGTGCAACAGATCGATCTTCTGATTTTGCGCACGGTATTCGGAGTTTGCGTCTGTATCCGTGTCGGATGATAGACAGAAAATTGGTTGTTCTTGCGGTCGTTGGTCCGACAGCCTCTGGGAAGAGTGCGCTCGGTCTGTCGTTAGCACAGCGGTACGGCGGCGAGGTGATTAGTTGTGACTCGGCGGCATCATATCGCGGCTTCGATATCGGCACCGACAAACCCACGCTCGAGGCGCGCCGCGGGATCCCTCATCACCTGATCGATGTCGCTGAGCCGACCGAGGTTTATAGTGCTGCGAGGTTTGCCTACGACGCGTCCAGAGTCATTCGAGAAATTCACAAGCGGAGTCACGTTCCGGTACTGGTTGGCGGCACAGGCCTTTACTACAGAGCCCTGACCCGCGGCCTGTTTCCAGGTCCAGGTGCTGACGAGGACCTGAGGCGGCGACTGAATCGCGTCGCGGACTCCCGCGGCGTGGAGTGGCTGCACAGGATGTTGAGGCGCGCCGATCCGTTGTCTGCGGACCGGATTATGAAGCGAGACCGTAAGCGGGTTGTGCGGGCTCTTGAGGTTTACTCCATAACGGGTCGAACTCTCACAGATCATTTCAGCGAGACCATTTCGCTGATCGCTGACTGCGAGGTTGTGTCACTAGCGCTTCGGTTGCCGACTACGCTTACTGCGGAGCGCGTGGCGCGAAGGGTTGACGAACAGTTTGCGCGCGGTATCGTTGATGAAGTGCGAGGGCTATTAGCACGTGGCGTGCCCGCTGACGCCAGACCGTTCGGCGGTTTGGTTTATCGGCAGATCATGGAAATGCTCGGAGGTGTGCGAGATGAGGCGGCCACACGAGCGCTCATCGTGCAGGAAAATCGTCGCTACGCACGTCGGCAGTTGATCTGGTTTCGTAAAGAGCCTACTCTTACCTGGTTGGACGGTCCCGGCGAACGGCGCGAAACGCTAGCCCGTGTTGAAGACTTGCTTGTTGCGCGCGGACTGCGACCGCGAGGAACCACTTTTTGATGGCTCAGGCTACCGAACCTCCTAGCGCCTCCGCCCCCTCAAACACTCAGGATGTGTTTCTCAATCACGCTAGGCGTGAGCACCTTGCCGTCACCATCCATCTGATCGACGGACGCCAGTTAGACGCACGCATCAAGAACTTCGATCGCTTTGCCGTGGTCGTCGACGTTGATGGTTGCGATCACCTGGTGTTCAAGCACGCTATCGCCACCATTTCCACGGAACAGTCAGCCGCCAACTATTCCACATCGCCACAGTCGTGAATCAGGGGGCGGACGTACCGTCATTCGCGCGTTTTCTCTTACTCGTGCTTGATAGCGTTGGTATCGGAGCTCTTCCTGATTCCGAGCGATACGGTGATCAGGGTAGCAATACGATTGGCAATATAACTACTCGTGTTCGAGCCGGGGCCGACTTGGGGGCACGAGCGACTTTTGCGGGTCTGGAGAAAACGATCGCTCACAATTGTGATGTAGGACCTCCGGCGTGCGGGACGAGTTTTCTGGAGAATATCTTTGTCGAGTATTCGTGAAGCGCTGGAACAGAGAGAACAAGAGACACTTGCGCCGCAGGCGGCCAGAAGTGCGGACTCAAAGGGTCGCCTTCGAGCTGAACCCGAGGATGACGTGCGCCCAGCTTTTCAACATGATCGGGACCGCATTATTCATAGCAAGGCCTTCCGGAGGTTGAAGCACAAGACGCAAGTATTTTTTGCCCCCGCTGGAGACCATTACCGTACTCGGCTCACTCACAGTCTGGAGGTGTCACAAATCGCGCGCACGATCGCAAAGGTCCTTCGCCTGCACGAAGAGCTCACTGAGTCGATCGCGCTAGGGCACGATCTTGGTCATACGCCGTTCGGTCACACCGGTGAGCGGGTTCTTGACCGATTGATTCCCGGTGGTTTCAACCACTATGAACAGAGTCTTCGCATTGTTGATGTATTGGAAAACAATGGCCAGGGCCTTAACTTAACGTGGGAAGTGCGCAACGGAATTGCGCGTCACTCGAAGGGTAGGGATGGCGCGCCGGTGGGTCTGGATTCGTCCAAGCGGGCAGCGACCCTTGAGGGGCAGATTATGCGAGTTGCAGATCTGATCGCTTACGTCAACCACGATATCGATGATGCGATTCGGGCAGGCATGTTGCAAGCTTCAGGCTTGCCAGGTGCTGCGGTCGCGGTGCTTGGTGCGACGTCCTCTGCGCGGATCGCTCGCATGGTAAAAGATGTCGTGACAGAAACGCAGAACACTGGACTGGACGAGATTAGTATGAGCGAGCCCGTGCTCGAAGCGACACTCACGATGCGCCGATTTCTATTTGACGCAGTGTATGAGAATAGTTCGGCGACCGCTGAGTTCACTAAGGCTACTGGGATCCTGAGTGGACTATGGGAGAAGGTCCGGAAGCGGCCAGACGAGTTTCTCGAGAGCCGGGTTGTCGAAACGGAAGGGCTCGATGTTGCAACCCGGGATTTTCTGGCTGGCATGACCGATCGGTTTGCGGTCACCCTCTACGAGCGCCTCTTCATCCCGAAGCCTTGGGTCGGTCCGACCTCCTGGAATCAGCTATAATCAGAGGTCGTCTTCGCGAGATAGTCGGAAGGGGGGGGCGGCGCGACAGGCCATTTCAGTCATGCAGCTCGATCTAACGCGTTACCGGCAGCCGTTGAATGAATTCGCGCACATCTTCCCTCCGGAAGAAGTGGCAGACGGAGATGACGTGTACCGGGTGGTGGCGCCAAGTGAGCTAGTCTTTCAGATTCACAAGGACAGGGACAGGTTTCGTTTGGTCGGGACCGTAGTGGCCGAGCTTGAATTACCGTGCAGCCGTTGTCTAGAGTCATTCCGCTTGCCGATCGCCGCATCCTTTGATGTGCGGTACCGGCCCGCAGCTGAAGACTCAGCAGCTATTGATCGGGAAGTGGACGTGGAGGATCTGGAGACGAGCTACTACAGGAACGACGAGATCGACTTGAACGAGTTGTTGCGCGAGCAGTTCTACTTGACACTGCCGATGAAACCATTGTGCAGTGAGGATTGCCGGGGGTTGTGCGCGCAGTGCGGCACGAACCTAAATACGGGTGCCTGCGATTGTGAACCGGACTCGGACGATTCTCCGTTCGCTGTGCTCAAAGGCTTGGGCCGCAGCCACGAGTCCTTATCGTAGGTCGTTAAAGTTACCAGGTTCGAGAATTGAGATTATGCCTAACCCGAAACGTCGACATTCTAAAACGCGCACATCCAAGCGGCGTACGCACGACACCCTAACTCCGGTCGCGACAGGACTGTGTGCGCAGTGTCAAGAACCCAAGGCGCCGCATCGTATCTGTCCGCACTGTGGCTTCTACCGAGACCGACAGGTTCGAGCGGTGAACGAAGAGTAATCCACTGAAATCGCGATCCGCATCGCTCTTGACGCGATGGGGGGGGGCTACCGAACGACGTCGGCGGTTGTCGATGGAGCCACGGTGGCAGTCAGGAATTTCACAGCGCCGATCGCTCTGATTGGCCACGCGATACCTCCTGGGCCGGTGCTTTAGTTCCAATCAGTGTGACGCTATTTTGGAATAGAGATTAGCTGCTGCAATTTACAGTAATAGATGGCGCGTAAGCTCGTATAGCACTTGGCATCGAATCATCGTGTGTCGGCTTTTTGTCGATCGGGGAAGAAGTGACCGGGGCCAACGAGTTGACGCGAGAGACGTGCCGTTTCTTCAAGATGTTGGCGCTGAATTTTGTTGGCAACTTCGAAGGGGAGGGAGAAGGAGATTGATAGAGAGGTCGTGGACGTGATCCTGCGCGACAGTTTCATGGGAAACGTTTTACTCAAGACGAGTGAGGGACTAGTGGACACTGTGGAAGCGCTAATCGGTGACGAGCTGCTAGGGACATTCTCAAGACAGGTTGGATATCTGTGATCGCGTTCCTGTTTCCAGGCCAGGGATCCCAACAAGTTGGGATGGGGCGGGCTTTGGTTGATGCGTACCCGGAGGCAAAAGCGACGTTCGATGAGGCCGATGCGGTTTTTGGTGCTGGAGCTACCAGCCCGGACTCTGTCCAGCCTGTGTCGTTGTCCTCGCTATGTTTCCAGGGTCCCGAGGATCAACTCAGATTAACTGAATATACCCAGCCCGCAATTCTCACTGTGAGCATTGCTGCATCGCGGGTTCTCGCGTCTCGAGGGATTCAGCCGAACTTCGTGGCTGGCCACAGTCTGGGCGAGTATTCGGCCAATGTCGTCGCCGGAACGTTTGCGTTCGCTGATGCTGTGGCAGTCGTCCGTCGACGTGGGCGCTATATGCAGGAGGCCGTACCCGTTGGAGAGGGGGCGATGGCAGCGATCCTTGGGCTTGATATCGCGGCTGTCCGTCGCGCGTGCGAGGATGCGGCTCTGGGCGAAGTGGTAGCGCCAGCCAACGTTAACAGCCGGGACCAGGTGGTGATTGCGGGTTCGGTGGCAGCAGTGGAGCGGGCGGGAGTGCTAGCAAAGGAGCGCGGTGCTAAGCGCGTGATTCCAATTCCCGTCAGTGCGCCGTTTCACTGTGCCCTAATGAAACCCGCTGAAGAGCGTCTTGCACCTAAGTTGCGCGGCTTGGTTGTTCAGGACCCACGCATCCCTGTTGTTGCCAACGTGGACGCGCAGCCGAAGAAGGATGGCGTGGCTGCCATCGATGCGTTGGTACGGCAGGTTTCATCGCCGGTCCGATGGGAAGAAATTGTCCAGCGCCTTGCGTCAGAAGGCGTCACCACGTATGTTGAGGTGGGCGTGGGTCGCGTGCTCAGTGGGCTTGTTAGGAAAATTCGAAAGGATGCGAAGGTGCTAGCCTTTGGATCCCCGGAGGACCTCTCAGCCGTTGAGCAAGCTATGGGGGTACTGACGTGAACGGTTCGCGAATCCACTCTTTGTCTCATGCTCGATTTCTCAGGTAAGGTAGCAGTCGTGACCGGGGCGTCGCGAGGTATTGGACGCGCTGTGGCTATTTGCCTCGCCTCCAGAGGTGCGCATGTCGTGGCCGCAGCACGAGGCGATCACGCGGCTGCAACGGTGGAGGCGATACAGGCTAGCGGAGGGCGTGCTGATCTGGTGTCGGTGGATGTCACCGACGCGAAATCGGTGGTGGCAATGGTCGGCGGCGCACTTGAACGTCATGGCCGTATTGATGTGCTGGTGAATAATGCGGGAATCGCGCGCGATCAGCTCTTGATGCGGATGAAACGAGAGGAGTGGGACCAAGTGATGGCCACCAATCTGACCGCCGCGTTCGTGTGCTCGCAGGCTGTGATCAAAACGATGATTAAGCAGCGCAGTGGCCGTATCATCAGTATAAGTTCAGTGGTTGCCCAATCGGGTAATCCTGGACAGGCAAACTATGCGGCGTCAAAGGCGGGGTTGATTGGGTTTTCGAAGACGCTCGCACGCGAGGTAGCATCGCGCAAGATCACGGTGAATGTGGTGGCCCCGGGTTTAATCGATACGGACATGACCCGGGATCTTCCTGATAAGGTGAAGGATGAGTGGGCCGCGCAGATTCCGTTTGGACGCCTCGGATCGGCCGAGGATATTGCGGGCGCTGTTTGTTTTCTCGCTTCGGATGAGGCGTCGTATATTACAGGGCACGTGCTCTCGGTTAACGGTGGGATGTATATGTAGGTACGCGGTGCATGTCGCACTGTGTACGCCAAGGAGGCGTAATGGCCGTCGCAGATAAGGTAAAGAGCATCATCGTGGAGCAACTCGGCGTGGATGAAGAGGAAGTGACGGCGGATGCGTCATTCGTCGACGATTTGGGTGCGGATTCGCTCGACACTGTCGAATTAGTTATGGCGTTCGAAGAGGAATTCAGTATTGAGATTCCTGACGAGGATGCAGAAAAGATTACTCGCGTGAAGGAGGCGATCGACTATGTCGAATCCCATGCGAAGGGTAAGAAGGGTTAGCGCGAGCAGTCAGGTCGACGAGGGTGCGTAGCGGCAGACGTCGGGTCTTCGCTGTGAGAGATGCCCTCTGACGTACCACGGAGGTATGGTGAGCAGGCGGGTTGTCGTTACTGGTATCGGCTTGGTGTCGTCGCTTGGAATCGGCACCGATGAAAATTGGCATGCGCTGCTGGCGGGCACGAGTGGCGTAGGGCGGATCACGAAGTTTGACCCCACAGGATTCGGCGCGCAGATTGCGGCGGAGGTCAAGGGGTTTGACCCGCTGCAGTTCGTCGACAAGAAGGACGTCAAGAAGATGGACGTCTTCATTCAGTACGCTATCGTAGCGTCGCAGCTTGCGGTGGACGACTCGAGGCTGGTTATCGGGCCAGACAATGCTACTGACGTTGGCGTTTTCATCGGATCAGGCATTGGTGGGTTTGCGACGATCGAACGAGAGCACGAGGTGCTACTCGATAGCGGCCCAAGACGGATCTCACCGTTTTTTATCCCATCGGCCATCATTAACCTAGCCTCGGGGCATGTTTCCATTCGATTTGGAGCGAAGGGTCCGAATCTGGCTACCTGCACCGCGTGCTCCGCATCGGCGCATGCGATCGGCGATTCCTTCGAGATCATCAGACGTGGCGATGCTGACGCGATGATCGCTGGCGGCTCGGAAGCCGCTATTACGCCAATGAGCGTGGGGGGATTCGGCGCGATGCGCGCTTTATCGACGCGTAACGATGAGCCAGGGATGGCATGCCGTCCATTTGATAAGAACCGAGACGGGTTTGTCATCGGTGAAGGCGCGGGTATTCTCGTGCTTGAGGAACTCGAAACAGCGCGGCGCCGCGGCGCACGTATTTACGCGGAGGTGGTCGGCTACGGTATGACGGGTGATGCACATCACATCACGGCGCCATCAGAGGACGGAAATGGTGCCATTCGGGTGATGCAGCTGGCGCTCAAAAAGGCCGGTGTTGGACCAGAACAGGTTGATTACATTAACGCTCACGGAACATCCACACCCTTCAATGACCGACTTGAGACTCTAGCCATCAAGCAGTGTTTTGGAGAGCGTGCGCGTCAAGTTGCGATTTCGTCGACCAAATCGATGACGGGGCATCTTCTCGGTGGCGCGGGTGGGCTGGAGGCAGGCATTTCGGCGTTGGCGGTTTATCACCAGGCGGTGCCGCCGACGGTGAATCTCGACACCCCGGACCCTGACTGCGACCTCGACTATGTGCCTCATTCGAGCCGCCAGTTGAAGATCAATTACGCGCTTTCTAATTCTTTCGGTTTCGGGGGGACTAACGCTTCGCTGCTCTTCAAGCGGTTCGAGTCCGAACCAGCATGAGACCGGTAGTTCAAGACTTCGGTTGTCTGAGTCTTGAGTCTAATAAATAAGCTGATTAGGAAGGATTCGGTGTACGCACGATGAAGATAGCGGTGTGTGTTAAGCAAGTCCCCACCCGCGAGTGGCAGCCTCGTCTGCGTGAGGATAAGAGCTGGATCCGAGATCAGGATGTCAGCTACGAAATGAACGAGCCGGACGCTTACGCGCTTGAGGAAGCACTGCGCCTTCGAGAGAAGCACGGGGGCGAGGTCGTTGTCTGCTCTGCGGGGCCCGTGCGCGTGCAACAGGTGCTTCGTGAGGCGCTTGCGCGTGGCGCCGACCGAGCTCTCCACGTGGAAGATGATTCGCTCAGGTTAGCGGACCCATCGGTTGGTGCCGGTGCTTTAGCTGGGGCGATGGCTGGCGAGCAGTTCGACCTCGTGTTGACCGGGCTTCAGTCAGATGATCAGGGATTTGGTCAAACGGGTGTAGTGCTTGCTGAGCTCTTAGGTGTTCCGCACTCCACCATAATCATGGAAATTAACGTTCAGGTGCCAGGGAGCGACATGGCGCCCACAGACGGCCAGTCGCTTCAGGTACGTGTCAAGCGCGAGCTCGAAGGAGGCTGGTTTCAGTGGTTGACTATGCCGCTGCCCGTACTGCTGACCATTCAGAGCGGTATCAATCAGCTGCGCTACGCTACCCTCAAAGGAATCATGGCGGCTAAGAAGAAGGAAATTCGCAAAGTATCCCTTGCAGCTGGCTTGCGGCCGTCGCAACAGGTCGTCTCGCTCGCGCTGCCCACGCGATCCAAACAGACGCAGATGATCGAAGGCTCTCCATCGGATGCCGCGCGTGAGCTTGTGCGGCGGTTGCGGGATGAGGTTCGAGCTCTATGATTCTCGTTGTCGCCGAGCAGCGCGACGATACTCTGAACCGGGCCACATGGGAGGCGATCGTTGCTGCGCAGCAGCTTGCTGTGAATGGCGATGGTGTTGTCACTCTTGTTGTGATTGGTGCGTTGGTCGACCGCGTGTCGAAGGAACTAGCAGCGGCCGGCGTTGGCGATGTACTTGTCGTGTCGGATCCGGTTTTCAAGTTGTACACTCCGGATGCGTACGTCGCGGTGTTGTCTCAGGTTATCGCATCGATTTCGCCGGAGGTTGTAGCGTTTGCCCATACGTACCAGACACGCGACTTTGCGCCGGCGCTAGCGACACGACTACAGGTGCCGCTGATCACTGACGTCACGGCTACGGCGGGCGTTGGTGAAGGCACTGTCTTGACCCGTCCGATGTTCCAAGGCAAGTTGGCGGCCGAAGTCCGGCCGATCGGTCTGGGTCCTTATATGGTCACGTTCCAGATTGGTGCGTACCGTGCGGATCAACTCCGGAAGAGCGCGGTACCATCAGCCGTCACGCCTGTCCCGTTCACTGTCGATCACTCGGTGGTTCGGCAAGAACCCGAAGCACCGTTTCAGGAGTCGAAGCAGGCGGTTGATTTAAGTCAGGCCACGAAGATTGTTGCGGTGGGCCGTGGAATCAAATCCCAGGATGGCCTACCAGTTGTCAAGGCGCTCGCTGATGCGATGGACGCTGAGCTTGCGGCCTCTCGCCCTATCTGCGACAACGGCTGGCTGCCGATGGAGCGTCAGATTGGCAGTTCGGGTCAAACCGTTGCGCCGAAGCTGTATGTTGCGGTCGGCATCTCTGGGGCGATCCAGCATCTAGTCGGGATGAAGGGTGCTCGCACGATTGTGGCTATTAACAAGGATGCTGACGCGCCTATCTTCGAGGTGGCTGACTTTGGCGTTGTCGGAGATCTATTCGAGCTTGTTCCGGCCATTATCGCTGAATTAAAGAAAGCGTGAGCCATATCCTCTGAGAGGGCCTGACGGCGGAGAACCTTATCCGTCGCCAACAGCGACGAAATGACGAGATCGGTATTCGCATCTAAAGACTACGGACCACAGACGGTGTCCCATGCCCCGTGAGACTCTCGACGTCGATGTTCTGATCGTCGGTGGTGGGCCGGCTGGCCTATCGGCGGCGATTCGGATCGCGCAGTTACAGACCGAGGGCTCTGGTGAGCCGCTCTCGATTGCGGTACTCGAGAAGGCGCGAGATGCAGGGGCCCACATGCTATCCGGTGCCATTCTTGACCCGTCCGCGCTACGCGACCTGATCCCAGATTTTCGCGAGAAGGGAGCCCCGCTGGCGGTTGAGGTAAAGCGAGACGATGTCTACTTTTTTACTAAAACGTCGCACCTGGCGTTTCCAATTATTCCGCCGCCGCTGCGTAATCACGGGAACTATATTATTTCGCTGAATCGGTTCGTTCGTTGGCTGGCCGAACAAGCTGAGGGTCTCGGCATTGATTTCTTTACCGGCTTTGCGGGACAGGACGTGCTCATCGACAACGGACGCGTCGTGGGTGTGCGGACAGGCGACCAAGGAATCGATCGGAACGGCAAGCAGAAACCAGCCTTCGAGCCAGGCGTCGACATCATGGCGAAGGTTACGGTTTTTTGCGACGGAGTGCGCGGTAATTTGACCAAGTTGCTACGACGGCGTTTTGATCTCGGCAAAGGTCGGGAGCCGGAGGAGTTCTCGATTGGGATCAAGGAGCTTTGGGAGGTTCCCGCTGGGCGACTCGACGCCGGTTCGGTCGTGCATTCGTTGGGGTATCCACTCCGGCATAAAGAGTTTGGCGGCGGATTTATTTACGCACTGCCGGACGGACATCTTTCGGTGGGATTCGTGGCCGGTCTCGACTACACGGATCCACGGTTCGACCCGCACGAGGCGTTCAATCTCTTCAAACAGCACTCCTTCGTGGCCAAGTTGCTCGAGGGTGGCCAGATGCTTCGTTACGGCGCCAAGGCGCTACCGGAGGGTGGATGGAACACCATCCCGGCCCTTGTGATGGACGGTGCGCTCATCGCTGGCGATGCGGGCGGGTTTCTCAACTCGATGCGTCTCAAGGGTATTCATCTTGCCATGCGGACAGGCATGCTGGCTGCCGAGGCAGCTTTTAATGCTGTTCGCACCGACGACGCGTCCGCGCGCACCCTTGTCAGCTATCAAGACAAGATCGATCGAAGTCCAGTGAAGGCGGAGTTGTACCCGGTCCGAAATGTACATCAGGCTTTTAAGCACGGCCTCCTCGTGGGGCTGTTGTTTGCCGGCCTCTCGCTTGTCACTCGTGGATGGTGGTACAAGGATTTTCGGGCGCGTGCCGGACACAGTCGCATGCAGAGACTCTCCGCACATCGCGGCCTTCAATCGCGCGGTAGCGCGGCGGCTGGGGCGGACCGACGCCTGGTCTTCGATAAGTCCACCAGCGTTCATCTGTCGGGTACCGCGCATGAAGAGGATCAGCCGGGACATCTGCTGGTGCAGACAGAGGTTTGCAGTACTATCTGCGGTGCCGAGTACGGGTATCCGTGTACACGTTTCTGCCCGGCGAATGTTTACGAGATTGTGCAGGAACCGGAGGGCCCGAGGCTGCAGATCAACGCGTCAAACTGCGTGCATTGCAAGACGTGCGACATCATGGACCCGTATGCGGTAATTACGTGGGTGCCGCCGGAGGGCGGCGGCGGCCCTCAATACAATGGGATGTAGGGAGGGGCCTGTCCCGCCCACGGAAACCTTTTTCAACGCGGTAAGATCGATTGGCAGCTGACCATTGGCGGACGTCGTGGGTCAAGCGCGCGCAGGTGGCTGCCATCGCAGGCGCTGGGTATCCCCTCGTTAATGCACTCGGACATACGCTGCGATGGCGCGTTGAAGGCATGGAGCATTTCGACGCAATTCGTACATCTGGCCACCAGCCGGTCATGGCTTTCTGGCACGGTCGTATTCTGTCGGCGACCTTCTATTTTCGGCGCCGCGGTATCGTGGTCATCACTGGTGAAAATTTTGACGGCGAATGGATCGCTCGCATCATCGAGAGATTCGGCTATGGTACCGCGCGTGGCTCGACGTCGCGCGGAGCCCTCAAGGCTATGCTACGGCTCGTGCGTGACATGGAGCGGGGACGGCCGGTTGGTTTTACGCTTGATGGACCTCGTGGCCCCGCTTGTATCGCTCAGCCAGGTGCACTCTGGCTGGCCCAGAAGAGTGGCAACCCCGTGCTGCCGTTTCACCTAGAAGCTTCCCGTGCATGGACGCTCGGGAGTTGGGATCAGACACAGATTCCTCGGCCGTTCAGCACAGTCGCCCTTGTGGTCGGTGCACCGATCGAGGTCCAGGCCGGAGCTGACCTTGAGCAGTACCGGATCGAGCTTGAGGCAACGCTTCAGGCGCTCAAAGAGCGAGCTTTCGGCATCTTGGGCCGCTAGATGCTGGTTATGGCACCTCGACGCCATTCGCGTCGTGATAGTGACCGTGCTCAGTAGACCAGATACGGGTTCCGGTTGAGGGGGTGTTCGTGAACGACGCGAGCCCAGCAATGATCGCGACCAGCACCGCGCCGCCTACTGCGAAGAGCATTATCCGGCTTTGCATGCCGCCACCTTGTTCTTTGGCTTCGCAGCACTTCTTGTACTTTCGGCCGCTGCCGCACGTGCAAAGGTCATTTCGTCCAATTTTTGTCATTCGTCCTTCCTGCTAACGCCAGACTCTAGCGCAATTGCTCGCCAGGAGTCCACGTGGGTCACGTCGGCGCACGCCACTGAGGCAAGCGAACTACAATCATCGGTAAATGACCGATCACGTAAAGACTCCCACGGCGATTGACCTGGCCGTTACGCTTGTTGAGGATCGACCAGGGATGCTCGCCAAGGCGGTCCAGGCCCTGGGCGCAGTAGGGATCAATCTCGAAGGGCACGCCGAAATGAGCGGCGTCGTACACGTGCTTACGGACGATTTGAGGGCGACGCGGAAGGCGCTGGAAGCTGCCGGATTCATCGTGGTTGGAGAACAGCATGTTGTAATTGTCACGCCTGAAGACCGTCCGGGCTCCGCAGCCGGCATCTATCGTCGTATCGCAGATGCGAAGGTCAATATCCGATTTTGCTATTTGGCGACCCGCGACCGACTTGTCATTGGCGCGGACGACCTTGACGCGCTTCGTGCGGCGCTGTCGGATTGACGTGGCTGGACACCTGCTAGGCACGCCCAGAAAGTTCACGTAACACATATGGCGCTGACAGTTTTCACGTCCCAACGTTTCGCCGATCACCTGACGCCGCCAGGCCATCCCGAGCGCGTCGAACGGGCTGAGGTGATGCAGGACGTGGCGAAGGAGTTTCGTCGACTTGGCGGTTCGGTTGTTGAGCCTCGCCCGGCTACAGACGTCGAACTTAGTCGAATTCACGACGAGGCACATCTCGATAGAATTCAGGGCACGGCCAGCCACGCAACGGCACTCGATCGAGACACTTTCACTTCGCCTGACACTTATGATGCTGCACTGCTGGCAGCTGGCGCTGTGTTGTCCGGCGTTGATCACGTTCTCGACGCAGGGCGAGACGCGCGAGCTTTGGCGATGGTGCGCCCTCCAGGACACCACGCGGAGAGGGGCCGCGCGATGGGATTCTGTCTGTTTAACAATGTAGCAATCGGCGCGGCGCATGCCCGTGCCCGCGGGCTCGCGAAGGTGGCTATAGTCGACTATGACGTGCATCATGGCAATGGCACGCAGCAGGCTTTCTACGACGACCCGACTATCCTCTTTATATCGTCGCACCAGTTTCCTTACTATCCGGGAAGCGGTGCAGCAGGAGAGATCGGATCGGAGGCTGGCTCAGAAGACGACTCTCAAGGTGGGACGGGCTTCACTGTGAATTTTCCACTTGAATCCGGTGCGACGGATGCCGATTACGAGCGCGTTTATGGTGTCGTGGTCGGGATACTCCAGCAGTTCAAGCCAGAATTGATTCTGCTGTCGGCTGGCTTCGATGCTCACGGTGACGATCCGCTCGGGGGCATGCGCCTCACCTCATCGCAATTCGGACGTTTGACTGGGCTGGTCGCGTCGGTTGCCGACGAATGCTGCGA
>Ga0315339_1000834_pt1 | contig 32621 bp, 28 predicted proteins | sample ASW17metaG_FD_204514 | JGI IMG/M metagenome (GOLD analysis project Ga0315339, IMG submission 204514) | Ammonia-oxidizing marine archaeal communities from Pacific Ocean, United States - ASW #17 | ecosystem: Environmental > Aquatic > Marine > Oceanic | place: USA: California | collected 2016-12-05 | reverse complement strand
AAATCCACGGTGAAAATACCCCCGCCCTCCCTGTCGCCAGAAAGAGCAAAAGTGGCCGACTTTTACGCCGCCCGCAGCGGAATTACCCCGCCGCTTCCGTGGTAGACTTTTGCACCGCCGTTCTCACGCGCTTCCTGGAATGGTAATTTGCATCGCGGCCAACCCCGCTCCTGAATAGGCCAGGAACGATCTACGATTTAGCGATCCGGACTTACCCTTCTTATCCGACATGATTTCCTCCTAGGTTTTGAAAATATCTTTCCGCGCAATTGCGGAAATCGACAGGCGTTGCGCGCCCTTCTCCCGAACAAAAATTTGACATCCAAGGAAGGACGGCACACGGCACGAGCGATTACCTCATTTCAATTCGCAATCGAGTCGGAGAGATCGGTTTAATTTCGCTCGGCCCGACGGCTCGCTCGATCACTCATTCGAGATGAGTTCCAACGAAATCACAAGCCAAATACTATACCATTTTTGCAATTGGTTCTGGATTGATGCGCCCGGCAAGCACACGCTGCACGGACTAACGTGGCAGCTGTTTTGCGAACTCCGGGAGGCGTGGCGTCGCAACCGCAATCACCAGCACGCAAAGGAAATACATTGAAGCTATGATAGCGGCGAGTCGCGAACAAATGGCTTGTACCCGCACCAGGCGATGGCCTGAACGGACGTAAATAGAGAGCCTAACTTTGCTACGCCTCCATCGCCTCCAATTCGTCAATCAAACGCTCGATCAACCCCAGGCCCTTGTGCCAGAACGTGGGGTCGCTGGCATCGAGTCCGAAGGGTTTTAAAAGCTCGCTGTGGTGCTTGGTGCCACCGGCTTTGAGAAGCTCGAAATATTTCTCCTGAAAGCCCCCGGCCGCGTCCTCGTAGACCGCATAGAGCGAATTTACCAAGCAGTCGCCGAAGGCGTAGGCGTAAACATAAAATGGCGAATGGACGAAATGCGGGATGTAGCTCCAAAAAGTCTCATAGCCTGGATGGAACTTGATCGCCGGGCCGAGGCTCTCAACTTGCACATCCATCCAGATTTCGCCGAGCCGCTCCATAGTCAGCTCGCCGTCGCGCCGCTCGATATGGAGCCGGCGCTCGAAGGAATAGAAGGCGATTTGACGAACCACTGTATTGATCATGTCCTCGACCTTGGCGGCCAGCATCGCCTTTCGTTCCTTTTTGTCGCTGGTCTCGTCGAGAAGCGCGCGGAAGGTCAACATTTCGCCGAAGACGCTCGCGGTCTCGGCAAGCGTCAGCGGCGTCGGTGCCATCAGCGCGCCCTGCGGCGCGGCCAGCACCTGATGAACGCCATGGCCAAGCTCATGGGCGAGCGTCATCACGTCGCGAACCTTGCCCTGGTAGTTCAGCAGGACATACGGATGGGCGCTGGGCACTGTCGGGTGGGCGAAGGCGCCAGGTGCTTTGCCCGGCCGCACCGGCGCGTCGATCCAGCGCTCATCGAAAAAACGCCGAGCGATGTCGGCCATCTCGGGCGCGAATAGTCCATAGGCGCCGAGTACCGTCGCCCGTGCCTCACCGAACGGGATCGTCCGCGTCGGCACATCGGGAAGCGGCGCATTGCGGTCCCAATAGTCGAGAGCCTCAAGGCCAAACCATTTGGCTTTCAGCGCATAATAGCGATGCGACAGGCGCGGATAGGCCTCCTGAACCGCCGCGACCAGCGCGTCGACGACTTCCGGCTCGACCCGGTTGGCCAGATGCCGCGACGCCGCAACGTCTTTGAAACCACGCCAGCGATCGGAAATCTCTTTGTCCTTGGCGAGCGTATTAGTGATGTGGGCGAAGAGACGAAGATTGGTCGAGAATGTTTTCACCAGCGCCTCGGCCGCCGCCTTGCGCCGCGTGGTGTCCGGGTCCTGCATCAGGCTGAGGGTCGGTTCGATCGCCAGATCCTCGCCCTGGACCGAAAAACGAAGTCCTGCCATGGTCTCATCAAAAAGCCGGTTCCAGGCGCCCTGCCCGGTTACGGTCTTCTCGTGGAAGAGCTGCTCGACCCGATCCTCAAGCTGGTATGGTTTTTCCTTGCGCAGATCCTCAAGCCATGGACGATAGTGGCCGAGGGCCGGCTCGTTCATGGCATTTTCAAGTACATCGTCGTCAATGTGGTTGAGCTCGAGTAGGAAAAACAGCAAATGAGCGCTTGCTGCGGTAATTTTTTCCTGGACGTCGCCATAGAATTTCGAGCGGATCGGATCGATGGTATCGCCGGCATGCAGGAGTCCCGCGTACGAAATGATACGACCGAGCAGCTCTTCAAGCTTCTCGAAGGCGCTAACCGCTATAGCGAGCTGGGCGCCGCCCTCGGGGCCCTTGGCAAGATCGGAAAGCTTGCCCTTGTAGCGCGTTTCAAAGGAAATCGACTCGTTCTCAGCCTTGTCGATATCCCCCGTCAATTGCGGCGAATCCATCGCTGGATATAAATCTTCGAGGTTCCATTCCGGCAAGTCACCCGTCGGCTCCACCGCCGCGGCTGCCCTGACGAATTCGCCAAAATCTTCTGAAGCTTCGTCTTTTGGCGTCATCATTCGGTTCCGTATTACTGCACGAGGCTAAGCGAACGTCGCCACACAATCCAAGGCGATTCAGCTCACCCATATAGGTCAATCCTATCCGTGCCGACCGATTAACAAATAGTTAACCGGACCGGACGATCATCGCGTTCGCAACAGCCGCGACCGTTGGTATTGGCGATTGGCCGACCGGCTTACCCCGTCAAAGACAGCGTGGATTTGCCATATTGCGATAAAACTGACGCGTGCCCCGTGGTAAAATCATTTTGATCGGGTCGTTTGCGATTGAAATGTCGCCGTCTTTAGTCTCCTTTAAACCGATTGCCCTAGGATTTCCCTTGGGCACACTGCAAAAATATTCCTGATCGATAATACGAGGCACTTGTCATGACCGTTCGCGTAACGCAATTCCTCATCGCTGGCGCCGTGGGTCTCGTCGCAATTGGCGGCGTACTTGCCGAAGAACCCGCGCTTCCAGCTATCGAGGCCGAAAGTGCCGATATTGCTGAAAGTGCCGGTATTGCTGAAAGTGCCGATGCTGACGAAGCGGCAGTTCCCGAACTGGTTCTCGACGAAACCAGCGTCGCGATCCGCGATCTGATTGCCGATGCTGGAAGCCAAGGCAGTTTCCTCGACAAGCGCGATGCGGCGGCGGTGGCGGAATTTTACACTGAACGGAATTATGGTCCCGCTTGGTTGGAAGACGGCGTTGTCACGGAAAAACTTGGCGCGCTTATCGCACGCATCCGTGCCGCCCATATCGACGGCCTCGATCCCTCCGCCTATGCTCTGCCGACTAAGGGTCTGATCAACTATGCCGGCTCAATGCCAGTTTTTGCGGCACAAGCTGATGTGATGCTTAGCCAGGCGATCGCCGCTTATGCGCGCGAAGCCTATTCCGGGCGAATTGATCCGGCCAAAATTAGCGAAAATATTGGTTACAAGCGCCGATTGCCTGATCTGATCGAGGCGTTGACGAAGGTCGCGGCCGCCGATGATCCAATCGAGACCTTGGTTGGGTACAATCCACCGCAATCCGAATTTGCGGCTTTGCGCGATAAACTTGCCGACTTGCGCGGTGCCGGGAAACCTAAAAAGCCACTGCAGATACCAACTGGCCTGACGCTCAAAACTGGCGTCGAGGATGCCCGCGTCGGATTTTTGCGCCAGCGGCTGGCTTTGCCCACCGATGTTGAATCGCCAGCGCTATTTGGCGAAGAAATGATTGTGGCGGTAAAGGCGTTTCAGAGGTCTTCGCAGCTACAAGTCGATGGTGTTGTCGGACCGAAGACGATTGCCGTTCTCAACGCCGATCCGATCGACCCGATCCCAACGATTCTCGTAAATATGGAAAAATGGCGTTGGATGCCGCGTGATCTCGGCAAATTCTACGTCCGCGTCAACGTTCCCGATTTCACGGTCAATGTATACAAGAATGGCGGCGTCATCCACGAGACCAGGGTCGTCGTTGGCAAGACCGCAAACCAAACGCCGATTTTTTCTGACGAGATAGAGCATATCGTCGTCAACCCGGCGTGGTACGTGCCGGCTTCGATAATTCGGAACGAAATGCTACCGCAGGTATTGTCGAATCCGAACGCTCTTAACAAGTATGAGGTCTTCGCGCTGAGTAAGGGAAGATATCGCCAAGTCAATCCTCGCAGGTTCAACTGGCGAAAAATCGACGCGCGCAAGCTCCAGGTTCGCCAGCCGCCGGGTTCCGGAAACGCGCTCGGCAAGGTCAAGTTCATGTTCCCGAACGAATACGCGGTTTACCTCCATGACACGCCGTCGAAGAGCCTGTTCAAGAAAGATTACCGGGCTTACAGCCATGGCTGTGTGCGGGTCATGAATCCGATGGAATTCGCCGATGCTCTTCTTGCACTGGAGGACGAACGCGATGCGGATTATCTGGAGGGGCTCTATGGGCGCAGTGAACAACACGTCAATTTGACGAGAAAGATACCAGTTCACGTCACCTATCTCACAGCCTGGGTCGATGAGGCTGGAGAATTACAGACCCGGAACGATCTTTACGGCCATGATAAACGCATCGCGAAAGCCGCCGGGACCTCATAAACCCGCGTAGATTGTCGATTCTTCTGTAAATTCCGCACGGTGGAGCGTTGCATCCGTGCCCTGTAAATGCCACGATCCGACCCTACTGACGGCGGGTCGGGGCTGTGACGGGCTTTGTTGAGTCTTCCTTTGCCGTTTTGGTAAAGGGCTGTTAACCAAACGCAACGAGAATGGCGGCGGGGAAAGCCTGATTCAGGCGATGAACGGCGACAGGTTTTGATGAGGCAAAGCGAAACGCTGCATCGAATCGTCGGGTGGGGGAAAATGACTCCCGCCTTGACCTTTCTGCGCCTGGCATCGGCGGCGCTGATTCTTGCCATAGTTGCATTTGTCCCCGGCAACGCTCGCGCCGAAAATCGTGCCCTGAAACTGTACAATACCCATACACAAGAACGTGCGACGATCGTCTTCAAACGTGGTAGCAGATACGATCGCGCCGGCCTTGCTAAGATAAATCAGTTCCTCCGCGACTGGCGGCGCAACGAGCCGACAAAGATGGATCCCAAGCTTCTGGATCTTGTCTGGGAGGCCTATCGCAAAACTGGCTCCGACGAATACATCCATGTCATCAGCGGCTATCGTTCATCGGCGACAAATAGCGCACTTCGTAGGCGCTCCAGGGGCGTTGCCAAGAACAGCCAGCATACGCGCGGCAAAGCGCTGGATTTTTATATCCCCGGCGTGCCCATAGCGAAATTGCGTTCGATCGGTCTGCGCGCGCATGTAGGCGGCGTCGGTTACTACCCCCGGTCAGGATCGCCGTTTGTCCATATGGACACCGGATCGGTTCGTCACTGGCCGCGGATGAGCCGCCAGCAATTGGCCAAGGTCTTTCCGAAAGGCAAGACGCTTCACGTGCCATCCGACGGCAAACCGCTGCGCGGTTACGCATTGGCGCTGGCCAAGCACAAGATGCGCGGCCGATCGGACAAAATCACAGTCGCCTCGGTTGACGATGACGTAACGACACCCCGTAAATCAAAGAAGAGCGTTGGCGAACCCATAGTTATCGCCTCTGTTTCAGAGAACGTCGGCAATAGCGATTCGCGACCGCCGGCGCCGCGTAGCAATCCGATCTCCGCGATCGCACAAATGCTGCCGCGACCGTCCCCGATCCCTGCCCTTCGCCGCCAAGCTCCGGTGATGGTAGCGGCCGCTGAACCGCTGGTCGCCGCCTCCCAGCCGTGGGCCGAACCGGCTGTGATTGCTTCGCTCGAACCCGCCGATACCACCGCGCATCAACCTTTCGGTTCAATCGACCATTGGAGTTCGCCGCCTGTCCCTATTGAGCTAGCCCGCGCCATGGCCGAGCGTGATATTTCAAGGCAAACATCCTTGCCGATTTACCCAACAGCAATCGTCGCGACGATAGACGTTTCACGACCGCTTCGCGCGGAGGCGATCACCACCGCGGTTCTCTCAAAAAACGGCGGCACGATACGCGACGTAACTCCCTTATTCGCCTATGCCGAGTCGATCGAAATCATCTCTCGGCCCGCTGTCAGCAAGCCTATGGCATCGGCCCTTGGCATTCCAATTCCCGTTGCTAATCCGCTGAGAGCCGCGGTCTCCCGGGTGCCACCAACCATTACCGGCACTGTCGTCGGAACTCCGCCTAGGCCTAGTGGACGCATTCCGACCAAAGAATTGACGCTCACAGCCCTCGATACGATGGGTCTCAGATTGTGGATTGGCAATCAATCGACCAGGCAAAGGCAGTATGCGGTCCTGACCATGCCCGACTTCAGCCAGATCCCCTCACTCATCGAGAAGCCCGCAATCGTTTACCGTGCGGGATTTGGCGATCATGGCGATCAGAGGCTGCGCAGTGATCGTTTCTCGGGGACGCAAGCGCATCAGCCGGCTATTATCGATCTTTCGAGTTCGGTGCGTCTGGATATTCGCTGAACGCGGCGCGAGGCGCCTGCTCACTCGGCAGTTGCTGGAATCATTCCCAAAGCGTGCATATACAGATCGAGCAGCGCTTCCTGCTCCTGACGTTCGGCGGAATCCTGTCTCCTAATCCGGACAATTTGGCGCAGCGTTTTTGTGTCGAACCCGTTGGCCTTGGCCTCGCCATAGACTTCCTTGATGTCATCGGTGATCGCCTGCTTCTCTTCCTCGAGCTTCTCAATACGCTCGATTATGGTCCTGAGCTGATCACGGGCGACGCCTGACGCTTCGGCCATCCGGTGTTTCTCCTTGGTATTTGATTGACGGGCAAAGCTGACTGCCCGAGTCCGGGCAAGCGGTCAAGCCCATCGCCTGCCGCGGTCAATGGTCAGGTCGGTTCTTGGCAAAAGCTGCGATTTGCTCGGGCGACGCTTCGCTCTGGTTGAGCGCCCGCCACTCATCATACGGCATGCCATAAACGATTTCGCGCGCCGCCTCCTTGGTCGTCGCGTTACCCTGCTCGTCGGCGGCCTCCTGATACCAATTGGACAGGCAGTTGCGGCAGAAGCCGGCAAGGTTCATCAGGTCGATATTCTGGACATCGCTGCGCTCGCGCAGGTGCTCGACCAATCGGCGAAAAACCGCAGCCTCGAGTTCAGTCCGAATATTCGTGTCTTTGTCGCTCATAGCTGTTCCCTAACCTGTCGGCACGTTTCACACTCACTCGGGGCTGACGGGCCCAGTCCGCGAACCGTGATGCCTGATTTCGTGGACTTCCTGTTGTTGGCTGAGTTCGACTAGAATCTGCCTCAATCGGTCGGCCCAGGCCTTTGCGCCAGTTTCGTCGGCAATCAAATCCTGACGGATATCGATTAATGCATGGGCGAGACCGCGCCGCGTTCCGTGCCTGTAGAGAGTATCGTTGGCGAGCACGCCGGAATAAGGCTCGTTGTCACCGACGGCAAGCGTTGAATCGGCGGCAAGTGCCGCGATAAGCGGCGCGGCGAGGCGAGGATCGTGATCCCACAAAACACCGACATGCCATGGACGCGCACGACCTCGCCAGACAGGTGCGAAGCTGTGGATCGAGACCAGTGCGGGAACCGAACCGGCGGCGAGCCCTTCGTCGATCGTCGCGGCGATCGCCGCATGATAAGGCGCATGAAAGCGCGCGATGCGCCGGCGCCGCTCGCCAGCCTCGACATGAAGATTGCCGGGCACGACCGCGCCGTCCGAAAGCCGCATGATCAGCGTCGGATCGTTCTCGCCACGATTGGGGTCAATGACGAGACGCGAAAAGTTCGACATGACCGCGGGCGCGGCCAGATGCGCGGCCAAGGCGGCTGTAACCCTTGCCGCGCCAGGATCATAGGCGATATGACGACCAAGTTCGCTTGCCGACAGACCAAGGCCGTCGAACTCATCGGGGATCAAATTGCTGGCGTGATCGCACAGAAGAATCAGCCCTGAAGCCGGATTGCCCCCGACCCGAATATACGGTGGCGGCCGGTGCTCGGCGCCAATCGCGGACGAATTGTCGAGAAGCGTACTCATTGGCGAAAATCTTACCTCTCCGCACACCGCCACGCCATAGACGAGAGCCAAATCGCGGACAGCGGAGTCAGAAACGGCTCCGGCCCTCCAGCCGGCCATCATCCCGCCGTCTTCCTAGCCGACATGATAGCTCGATTACGGGGCATGGCCGATCAAATTAGGGAATTTTCCACCCTACCGCGATATCAAAAGTTTGGGCGTTCGACACATTGACACGACAAATCCGGGCAAGCGATAAATGCCGCATGTCGGCGGCGAACCAAAATTGCTAGAATCAGTTATAGTTCAACGTGATGCCATCGCACGATCCTCAACCCTCATTTCGTAAGGCTGTTGTTTTTGGCAGCATTCTTTGCGTCGCGCTCATCGCGGGCGTGGTGTTTATGATCCTTCGCCAGACAAACGGCACCGCCGAGGCGCGCCTGGTTGTCAACGGTACGGCGCCGGCCGGCACTTCGGGGGGGCTCACAGGCGACCCCGCGGCTGGTGGGCTGCGCCTTTGCAACAAGACGGCGAGCAATATCGGCGTCGCCGTCGGGTACAAACTTAGCGACGCGTGGACGACGGAGGGCTGGTGGAACGTCGCCACCGATGACTGCGAGACGTTAGTGAAGGGAGAGCTGGAATCTCGCTTCTATTACATTTATGCCGTCGACTATGACCAGGGCGGCGTTTGGGGCGGCAAGGCGATCATGTGTACCCGTGACAAGAAATTCACGATTGACGGCATCGTCGACTGCCTTGCCCGCGGCTACGAGCGCACCGGCTTTTTCGAGGTCGATACCGGCGAACAAAAAAGCTGGACCGTTCAACTAACTGAGCCCGGCATTGCAGGAACCGGCGGCGGATGAGGCGTACACGCAAGGTTAAAATCCTTGCGACCCTCGGCCCCGTGTCCTCAGAAAAGGCAATCATAGCAAAACTGTTCGAGGCCGGTGCCGACGTCTTTCGCATCAATATGAGCCACACCGACCATGACCGGATGCGCCGCATGGTCGCTGTCATTCGTGAAGTTGAGCGTGATTTTGGTCGGCCTATCGGCATTCTTGTCGACCTTCAAGGACCAAAGCTCAGGGTCGGAACGTTTGCCGATAAGACGGTGACGCTCCGCACTGGACAGACATTCGTACTCGATTCCAGCCCGAAGCCCGGCAATGCCAGCCGGGTCCACTTGCCTCATCCCGAGATTTTCGCGGCGCTTGAGGAAGGCCATCGCCTTCTTCTCGACGACGGCAAGGTACAACTCCGCGTTACCAAGCGCACAAAGAACCGCGCCACGACCGTCGTCGAGGTCGGCATGGCACTGTCCGATCGAAAGGGCGTGAGTGTCCCCGATTCGACGCTTCGCTTTAGCGCGTTGACGCCAAAAGATCGCTCAGACCTCGAAGCCGCCCTCAATGCCGGCGCCGATTGGATTGCGTTATCCTTCATCCAACGTCCAGAAGACCTTGCCGAAGTCAGGAAAATTGCTCGTGGCCGAGCCGGCGTCCTGGCCAAGATCGAAAAACCGCAGGCCGTCGAGAGGCTGGACGAGATTATCGAATATTCCGACGCGCTGATGGTCGCGCGCGGCGACCTCGGTGTCGAAATGCCGCTTGAGCGAGTGCCGGGAATCCAGAAACAGATCACCCGCGCCGCCCGCCGTGCCGGCAAACCGGTGGTCGTTGCAACGCAAATGCTCGAATCGATGATTACCAGCCCCGTACCGACCCGCGCCGAGGTATCCGACGTTGCCACGGCCGTCTTCGAGGGAGCCGACGCGATCATGTTGTCGGCCGAATCCGCAGCCGGCGAATTTCCGGTCGAAGCGGTCGCCACCATGAACCGCATCGCCACCGAGGTCGAACGCGATCCGGTCTATCGCAACATCATTCACGCCGAAGGCAACGAACCCGAAGCCACCGGAGCCGACGCGATATCCGCCGCCGCCAGGCAGATTGCCGGGACGCTGAACCTTGCCGCGATCTGTTGTTTCACCGCGTCCGGTGCCACGGCGATACGCGCGGCGCGCGAGCGACCGAAAACGCCGATCATCGCCCTGTCACCGGTGATCAGCACAACGCGGCGCCTTGCACTGGTCTGGGGCCTGCATTGCGTCTCCGGCGAGGAGCCGGACGATATCGATGGTATGATCGACCGCGCCTGCCAGATCGCCGTCAGAGAGGGATACGCCAAACCGGGCGAGAGGATTATTGTCACAGCCGGCGTGCCATTCGGCACCCCCGGCGCAACCAATATGCTACGGATCGCTTTCGTCGACAGCGACGGTCACGGCGGAAATTGAGACAAACAAGCCCGAAATCGGCAAGACCTCATATTTCTCGCCCGGCTTCTTCCACCTCGATTTCCTTGAGTGCATCCTCAACGTCGTCAAGATACGGATCGATCTCAAGCGCCCGGCGGTAGGCAATCGCGGCTTGCTGGTTATCGCCGATGTCGCGCATGATTTTGCCGAGTCCCGACAATGCCCCAAAATGGCGCGGCTCAAGGGCCAATGTTTGTTCTATATCGGCGATTGCCTTGGAATAGTCGTCAACCAGAAAATGCACCGTGGCGCGCTTGTTCCAGCCTTCTGCGTAGTCGGGACGCATGGTAACAATACGATCGAGATAATCGAGCGCCAGCGCGAAGTTCTTCGCTTCCACGGCGTCCAATGTCCATCTCATCAGGAGATCGACTGTATCGCTGCCCGACTCCAGCCAGATCACAATAATATCGTTTTCCGCCGCCTTGGCTGCTTCAATATCGGTCGCCGATTTCAGCGTCTCGAATAGAGAATTGAGCCGGTTGGCCGGATCGGCATCCACTGATTCAATCTGGGAATTAGCCTCGGCCGAGGTCTCCGGATCGTCCGCGGCATACGCCGGCGAGGCGAAGGCCAGTGCTACGAGGAGGAAAACGCCGTGTGTCCACATAGGCGCAGGTTAACGCCATGCACCAGGTCCGGTCAAAGCAAAATGAAGTGAGCCGAGACCAGCTCTCAGCCCTGGCGGGCCTTGAAGCGTGGATTGGTCTTATTGATGATGTAGACGCGTCCCTTGCGCCGGACAAGCCGGTTTTGTCGGTGGCGGCCGCGCAGGGAGCGGAGCGAGTTGCGGATTTTCATAATTTGACGCTCGTCAACCAAAAAACAATGCGAGCATCCGTCTGGGTTACTGAACGGCGCCCGCGGCCGAGAAAATATGGACGCGACGCCGAGGTGTCAAGCATGCGAACTGATGCACGATAGATGAGGCGCGGCGTTATCCAGTCTCGCGGCTTTCTAACCCTCTATGTGTTGGACAGCTGAACATCGAACGCCGCCTGCGATTTCGACTTGATTTCGTCGACCCCGACACCGGGAGCCGCCTCGATCAGGCTGGCGGTGCCCTTGGCCTTATCGATCGCGAAAACCCCGAGATCGGTGATCAGCATGTCAACGACACCGGTACCGGTGAGCGGTAATGTGCATTTGTCGAGAAACTTTGGTTGATTCTTGGCGGTGTGCTCCATGACGACGACGACCTTCTTGACGCCGGCGACAAGGTCCATGGCACCGCCCATCCCCTTGACCATTTTTCCGGGGATCATCCAATTGGCTAAGTCGCCATTTTCCGCCACCTGGAGGGCACCCAGAATCGACAAATCAATATGGCCGCCGCGGATCATCGCGAAGGATTCGGCACTGGAGAAATAACTTGTTGTCGGCAATTCAGTGACGGTCTGCTTGCCGGCATTGATCATATCGGGGTCTTCCTCGCCCTCGAAAGGGTACGGTCCCATTCCAAGCATGCCGTTCTCGCTCTGCAGCTGTACCGAAACGCCACTTGGAATAAAATTGGCGACAAGCGTCGGAATGCCAATCCCAAGATTGACATAGAAGCCATCGCGCAATTCTTTTGCCGCGCGGGCAGCCATTTCTTCACGGGTCCACGCCATCAGACTTTCTCCCCCGTTGCCGCCCGGTCGGCCGCAATTTCCCGCTTTCTTGTCGTGCGCTGTTCAATCCGCTTTTCGACATTCGGCGCGTGCACGATCCGCGAGACGTAAATGCCCGGTGTATCAATATGATCGGGATCGAAACCGCCAGGCTCTTCCAGGATCTCGACTTCTGCGATTGTCACATCCGCGGCGCTCGCCATCACCGGATTGAAATTTCGTGCCGTTTTTCGATAAATGAGATTGCCTTCGGTATCGCTCTTCCAGGCGTGCACAAGCGAAATATCGGCGCGCAAGCCCCGTTCCATGACGTAGCGAGCCCCCTCGAATTCCCGCACTTCCTTACCCTCGGCGACAACCGTGCCGACGCCGGTCTTGGTATAAAACGCCGGGATGCCCGCACCGCCCGCGCGTATGCGCTCGGCCAGCGTGCCTTGCGGGTTAAATTCAAGCTCCAGTTCACCCGCCATGAACAGCTCGGCAAAGAGCTTGTTTTCGCCGACATAGGAGGAGATCATCTTCCTGATCTGACGGGTTTCGAGGAGCACGCCGAGGCCCCAACCATCGATCCCGGCATTGTTGGAGACGACCGTCAGGCCCTTGACGCCGGAATCACGGATCGCCTCAATAAGACTTTCAGCGATCCCGCAAATTCCAAATCCGCCGGACATGATAACCATGTCGTCTTTGAGGAGACCGGCGAGCGCCTCCTTCGCGTCGGGATAAACCTTGCCCAAGGGAACAGTTCCTTTTTTCTTGACCGGCGACGCTTAACGATGGGTCGAAGTGAGCGGCGCGAAGCCGACGCCCCCTTGCATCCTACAGGCTCACAAGGAAATCCCAAATCGCACTAATTCTTTTCATTCACAAGCAAAGACGTTCGGGGCGTTTTCCAGCTTTGAGAGATTCGATCACGATCCGCAATTCTTCAACATCGACGATAAAATCTCGTCCATTCCTCCTGAACAATGTCGACGGACACTGCGACGCACGATTTGTTTTTGTAAATCGATAGTGTTCAAGTCCGATATTTCGGCAATTATCGATGAAGTAGCGAGGCAGTATGCTCCCCTCGCAGAACTCAATCAGCGTCGCACCCTTCTGGCAGAATACAACATTGGTGAATCCGGCACCATGAGCGCTAACTATGATCTCAGCGCTGTGAAAAAATTCGGCTTCATTGCGCCCACGCCGCTTACTGGTGTTGGTGCGGCTTACCTATAATCGGGCGGATGGCCTGTGTGGACTTGGTTCAGCGCCAAATGACTGCCGGAGAAACCGATAAGCGAGAACGCGAAAGACTCCAGGCGACGGCACCAGCAGTTCCTCCGCCTCAACGCGCGAGTAAAGACTCGCCGGAATTATCTGACCCTGACCAAGCCGGAAACCCGGCCCCTTCAACGGCGGATTATTTCACCGGCTTTCTCAATGCCCTAGAAGAAACCGGCAATTTGCATGTGGAAATAGTGGCCGGATGGTAATGACGACGCACCGGCGGGCTGAATATTGTACGGTTTGCAGATATCCTTGACGAATGCGTCGAAGTCTGCATCTTGCAGCAATGTATGAAGCCGGTCTTAGGCGGCGTGCACCGGAGGCGCCAAGGAAAAGCCCACCCCATGTCGAAGTTTTCCTTTGAGCCCACAAATATTGCCGATGTCTGGCTGGTGACAGCGCAGCGCCATAGCGATCCCCGCGGTGAATTCATGGAAACCTATGAGCGTGATGCATTCCGCAGCGCCGGAATCGTTGCGGACTTCGTTCAGGACAACCAATCAATGTCCACCAGGCGCGGGACAATTCGCGGTCTGCACTTTCAAACCGATCCGGCGGCACAAGCCAAGCTCGTCCGGGTTCTGCAAGGTGAAATCTTCGATGTGGCAGTCGACCTCCGCGACGATTCACCGACCTATGGACATTGGTGCGGAGCTGAATTGTCGGCTGACAACGGACGTGCGTTGTTCGTTCCGCGCGGCTTTGCGCATGGCTTTTGTACCCGGGCCGACGATACGATCGTCGCTTACAAAGTGGATGCGCCCTATTCGAAGGGTCACGAGGGTGGCATTGTCTGGAACGACGTGACGATCAGCGTAGATTGGCCGGTCAATGACCGTGACGTACTCCTGTCCGAGCGAGACCGAGCCCTGCCAAACTTCGACCCAAGAGGCAATGACAGCAAGAAGATGTCCGATGCATAGGCGTATCCTAGTCACTGGCGGTGCCGGCTTTATCGGATCGGCGGTGGTGCGCAGACTGATCTCCAATACCAGTGACGAAGTCCTGGTCGTCGATAAACTCACCTATGCCGGAAACCTCTCCTCGCTTGCCGATGTCTCGGAAGAGCCGCGATTTCGTTTTTTGCGCGCCGACATTGCCGACGAGCCTGCCATGCGGAAAGCCTTCGCGACATTTGATCCCGATCTTGTCTTGCACCTTGCCGCCGAGAGCCATGTCGACCGTTCGATCACCGAACCCCAAGCGTTTATCGAAACCAACGTTCTTGGCACTTGCATTCTCCTACAGGTGGCGCACGACCACTGGCGTGATCTCGATGGCGCGCGTCGCGACGGCTTCCGCTTTGTGCAGATCTCAACCGACGAGGTTTTCGGAGCACTCGGATCCGAGGGGTGTTTCGATGAAAATAGTCCCTATCGGCCTAATTCGCCCTATGCAGCGAGCAAAGCAGCGGGTGATCATCTGGTTTTCGCGTGGTTGCGCACATACGGCCTGCCGGTCCTCCTGACGAACGGCTCCAACACTTTCGGGCCCTATCAGTATCCAGAGAAATTGATACCTCGCATGATCATCAATGCTCTTGGTGGCCGCTCGCTACCTGTTTATGGCGCGGGCGAAAATGTCCGCGATTGGCTTCATGTTGACGATCATGCCGAAGCGATCCACCGCGTCGCGGAAGATGGCGCGGTCGGCGAACGCTACACCATTGGCGGCGGCTGCGAGCGCGCCAATATCGATGTGGTCCGCATGATATGCTCGATCCTCGACACGATCGCAGCCGACCCATCAAAGCGTTCCCACGAGCGGCTCATTGCTTTCGTCGAAGACCGGGCTGGCCACGACTTTCGCTATGCGGTCGATTCCAGACACATCCATTCACTCGGTTGGCGGCCTCGTATCGACTTCGACAAAGGACTTCACGAGACAGTCCGTTGGTATTGCGAAAATCGGGATTGGTGGCAGGAAGAGGCGACGCGCACAGGCGTGGCGGCCGACGCATGAAAGATGGGTCGCTTCTTGTCGTCGGAGCTTCGGGTTTTCTCGGTCGCACGTTGATCGAGGCGCTGGATGATACCGAACGAACCGCCGTGGGCCTTTCTCGAACTGAATGCGACATAACTGATCCAGTGGCGGTTGACCGAGCCATTGGCCAGCACCGACCGCGACTTATTGTCAATGCCGCGGCCTTTTCAGGTGTCGACGCGGCCGAGACCGAACGCGCTGACGCGATGGCGGTCAATGGTGCGGGACCGGCTATCCTGGGTTCGAGAGCGGCGGCAGATGAGATTCCGATTGTCCATATTTCGAGCGACTATGTGTTCGACGGCGCAATGCAACGACCGTATGTGGAAGACGATCCGGTGTGCCCGCTCGGTTACTACGGTCAAACCAAAGCGGCAGGCGAGGAGCGGCTCAGGGAGGTTCAGCCGTGCCATGTCATCCTGCGTACCGCGTGGCTGTTCGGCGATCACGGCGGTGGTTTCGTTGGGATGGCAATTACTGCCGCGCTTGGTCGTCAGCCGATACCTACAATCCTCGACCAGGCCGGCAGCCCGACGGCGGCGATCGATGTCGCCGGTGCTATCCTTGCGGTCGACGCGGCGATCGGGAACGGGTCCCAACCCTGGGGCACCTATCACTATGCCGGCCAGGGACCAGCGAGCCGGGTCGATATGGCCGACACGATCCTCGCGGCTGTCGGGGCGCTGGGCAGGGACGTTTCTGAAATCATACCGGTTGATCTCGCGGACTTCGCCGGTGCCGCACTAAGGCCCAATTATTCGGTGCTCAACTCAGATCGCTTTATCAAAACCTTTGATTTTCTCGCATCCGACTGGCGACAGCGTCTTTCAGACTTGGTTGGCCAGAAGGCGGCGGCAATGACGGAACAATCGATCGCATGAAGGGGATCATACTGGCCGGTGGAACCGGCACGCGGCTTTTTCCAGTAACACTAGCTGTGTCGAAGCAATTGCTGCCGGTCTACGACAAGCCAATGATCTATTATCCGCTGTCGACCCTGATGCTCGCCGGCATCCGCGATATTCTGATCATAACGACCCCGCATGACCGGCCGAGTTTCGAACGCTTACTGGGCGACGGCAGCCGGTTTGGTCTGCATATCGTCTTTGCCTCACAAGAAAAGCCGCGCGGGATTGCCGACGCTTTGCTGATCGGGCGAGATTTTATCGACGGCGATCGCGTCGCCCTCATTCTTGGCGACAACATCTTCTACGGTAGCGGTTTGGTGGAGCATTTGGAATTAGCCATCAAACGTGACGACGCGGCGACAGTCTTTGCTTATCGGGTGTCGGATCCCGAGCGATATGGTGTTGTCGAGTTGGGATCCGACGGCCGGGCGATCTCGATTGAAGAAAAACCGAAAGTACCGAAATCGTCGCTTGCCGTCACGGGGCTCTACTTCCTCGATGCCGCCGCGCCCGACATTGCCGATAGTCTGGAGCCGTCGGCGCGGGGTGAGCTTGAGATAACCGATCTACTCAAGGCTTACATGAAGCGGAACGCGATCCACGTCGAAATTCTCGGGCGTGGGTTTAATTGGCTCGACGCCGGAACGCATGATGCACTTGTCGAAGCGAGTCAGTTCGTCCAGGTGCTCGAACAACGGCAGAGCTTACGAATCGCCTGCCTTGAAGAAATAGCGCTGAAAAAAGGTTTCATCGATATGGCGCGCTTTTTAGTGGAGGCTGAAAAGCAAGTGGCATCGGGCTATGGTGCCTATCTTCTCGAGATCGCCCGTCGGACCAAGACAGCCGGTGATATCTGAGGCGCGCACGCGGATCGGCTTCCATTTGTCGCACGAAAGTCAATCCACTGCCCGATTGTCTCTCCGCGCCATGTCCCGTGATTGTTAGAAAAATAGCGGGACAGATTATGGGCCATGGACTACACGTCTGCGCCGCGACCACGCACTTCTGTTAGAGCTGCGATACAGTGATCGCAGGATTCGATCGCGGAGTTGAATCGGACGTATGGGCTGAGCTCTAATACCGTCGCGAAATGGAAGAAACGCAATGGTGTGAACGACGCACCAATGGAGGCCAGTTCAGCAGTTAAGATAGCGGGACTCGAACGAGGGGCTTGGAAAGTGCTATCTCGCAATCCATCGGCGTCAGCACATCAGAGAATTTAAAAATGAAACTTCTTGGATCAAAACGTAGCCCTTACTTCCGGAAAGCACTCGCGATGGTGGCGGAAAAGGGCATCGCCTGTGATATTGTTGAGACAAGACCGTCTGGTCCTGAAGTCACAGCGGCTAATCCGTTGGCCAAGGTTCCTACGCTTGTCCGGGATGACGGCCGATCATTGTATGATTCCTGCGTGATTGTTGAGTATCTCGACGGTCTGGTTGCCACACCGAAACTGATTCCCGAAGCCTTTGAGGATAGGATTGAGGTCAAACGCTGGGAGGCTTTGGGCGACGGCGTGATGGACGCTACCGTAACGATATCCCATGAAAACCGTTTGCCTGTGGCGCAGCGTAAAGGTGCCGACTTCTACGCCAAGCATCAGAAGAAAATCGACGCGGGCTTACTCACAATGGAGGAGGATCTCGGCGATCGAGAATTTTGCCACGGCGATAGTTTTACTCTGGCTGATATCGCTTGTGGATGCGCTCTCTCTTATCTCGATACCACCTTGCCCGATATGGAATGGCGAGAAACCCATCGGGGGCTAGCGAGCCTTGCGGAACGTCTGGCTAAAAGAGCATCATTCAAAAATGCCTAAATTGGCGCTTGCAGATGCATGAGAAACAATCGGGTTGGTCTTCGACAAAAACCCTAACTTTATCGACAGACTGACGAGCCCAAGTCTCTGCGTCTTTCCTTAGAGAAAATGATCGAGAGAAAGATGATTGTCGCTTGCGTCTGATCTGAACTTGATATTTGTCGCCTCTCTTGCGGATCGTAGCCATCGAAATTCCACTGTGACACAGGTGTGACAGCCGAGAATTCGATCTATCGAGAGAAGCCTGGCCAATGTCCCATTGTGAAGACTATTCAGAAACTTGGAATGGTGGGCGGTACTGGGATCGAACCAGTGGCCACTGCGATGTCGACGCAGTGCTCTACCGCTGAGCTAACCGCCCATCCGATGCCGGGCCTTCAAGACCCACGCTATCGCCCCGCATATAGCAGGCGCTGTGATCGCAGTTCAAGTCTTGCGCGACGAACACTGGCCCGCCGGACCAGGTCGTCACGCCGCGACCAGCTTCTCAACCTCATTGACCAGGTCTTTCAGATGAAACGGCTTCGACAGGATCTTGGCCTCTTTCGGCGCGTTCGAATCGGGATTGAGCGCCACCGCGGCGAAGCCGGTGATAAACATGACCTTGAGATCGGGGTCGAGTTCGGTCGCCCGCCTGGCAAGCTCGATACCGTCCATCTCCGGCATGACGATGTCGGTCAGGAGAAGATTGAATGGCTCCTCGCGCAAGCGCTCATAGGCGGAAAGCCCGTTGTCGAACGAAACCACCTCATAGCCGGCATTCTGCAACGCATTGGTTAGGAAGCGGCGCATGTCGTCATCGTCTTCCGCCAGCAATATCGTCGTCATAAGCTAGACTATCATCCTCGTCTCGATCGCGTTGCACCCATACCGATTTGCACCAACCCGGTAAAGATCGGGTGAACGCGGGTAAATTGGCGGCGCTGGTAATGGTGGACAGAAACCGGCGATCTTGGCAACATCCCTGCCAGCACAATTGTCCTCGCAAGTCTGAGCCGGATGCCATGCAAGCGTCGAGTGAATTCACCGACATTCCGCCCTTCGAAGTTGTCGACCCGGTCAGCCAAAGGCTGCCACTGGTCTTCAATTCGCCGCATAGCGGCCATTGTTATCCTGAGGCCTTTCTCGCCGCCTCGCGCCTCGACGAGCAGGCGATCAGGCGCTCGGAGGACATGTTCGTTGACGAATTGTTCGCGTCGGCTGTTGAGATCGGCGCGCCGCTTCTCAAGGCGAATTTTCCGCGCGCCTGGCTCGACGTCAATCGCGAGCCGTACGAGCTCGACCCCAAAATGTTCGACGGAAAACTGCCGACCTTCGCCAATATCCGCTCAGCGCGCGTCGCCGGCGGTCTGGGCACCATCGCGCGCATCGTCTCTGAACGCGAAGAGATTTATTCGGCGCCGCTTGATGTCGACGAAGGGCTCGCCCGTATCGATGAAGTGTACAAGCCGTATCATGATGCGCTGCACGAGCTTGTCGCCACGACACATGCCGCCTTCGGCCAGGCCCTTCTTATCGATTGTCATTCGATGCCCTCCGCCGTGCGCAGCGGCCATGACCGCGCGAGACGTGACATCGTTCTTGGCGATCGCTATGGAACAAGTTGCGCGAGTGAGATCACCGACATGGCCGGTCGGATCCTGTCGCGCCTCGGATATTCGGTGAGCCGCAACAAACCCTACGCTGGCGGTTTTATTACCGAGCATTACGGCCAACCACATCTCGGCCGCCATACCATGCAGATCGAGATCAACCGATGCCTTTACATGGACGAATGTACTCTCCAACCGAACGCCGGTTTCGACCGCCTGAAATCCGATCTCACCGGCTTCATCGCCGAAATTGCCGATCTGTTCGAGAATCGTCGCCTCATTCAGGCCGACGCCGCTGAATAGGGCCAGAAAAGAAAAGGGGCCACCCCGAAAACACCGAGGCGGCCCAAGTCTTGGGAGGAATTGCCCAGATCGGGCAGCAATAGACCTACGCCAATCGATCTATTGCACCGCAATAAATGACGCCGCGCCGCACAAAATTCAAGTGTCATTTGGCCGCTGCCAGTTCGAGCTGTTGAATTGCCGCCAAGTACAAAAACTGCGTTTTCTCCGGCGCTCAGAAAAATCAAGGATTGCAGATAGATATGTCGGTCAAATTTAGCTCTCGCTGGAATAATTCTCCGACTTGCGGGAAATGCATATCTGCCTTGTCGAGTGATATTTGATGGATTCGGACGCAATTAAGGCCTTTCTAGATCATCTTGCCGATGCGGCTTCTGAATCAATCATGCCGCATTTTCGGGCAAACATTGTCATTGAAGACAAGGGAAAGGGACATTTCGATCCGGTCACGGTCGCCGACCGCAACGCCGAAGCGGCGATGCGCAAATTGATCGAGGCGCGCTTTCCCGACCACGGCATAATCGGAGAAGAGTACGGGCCGGAACGCGATAACGCCGAATTCGTATGGGTACTCGATCCGATTGACGGAACCCGCTCGTTCATTTCGGGACTGCCAATTTGGGGGACGCTCATCGGTCTCCTCAAGGACGGTCGCCCGATCCTCGGTATGATGGCGCAGCCCTTCACGGGCGAGCGTTTTGCCGGCGACGGCACCAGCGCCTGGTATTCCGGCCCCGGCGGCGCCAAACCGCTTTCATCGCGTCCCTGTGCCGCTCTCGACCAAGCGGCGATATTTACGACTTCGCCGGCACTTTTCAGCCCCGCTGACCGCGCCGCCTATGACAAGATCGAAGCGGCTGCCCGCTTCGCCCGATACGGCCTGGATTGCTACGCCTATTGCATGGTCGCGGCGGGCCATGCCGATATCGTCATCGAGACCGATTTGCAGCCCTATGACATCGTCGCTCTGATCCCGATCATCGAGGGTGCAGGCGGTCGCGTCTCTGATTGGAGTGGCGGATCGCCGGCCGCCGGCGGCCGCATCGTGGCAACCGGTGACCGGCGCCTGCACGCCACCATCGTTGAGCGCCTGTCCGGCGATTCTCTCGTCAATCAACGAGATATTTGAACCAGTCGCGGCCAGAAAATACACTCTATCTAATTGGAGTATAAGAATATCTTATTGTCGCCAACGGGCTAGGTGCGCGAAGCCTGCGAGCCGGGAACAAAGGCGTCGAACGCCGCCCAGAACTGCTCGCGGATCACATCGCGTTCCATCATGATCTCATGCCGCGAGCCGGTTATAACAATCTTAGCGCCGGCACGCAGTTCGGCAACCAGCGTTTCAATCGCACCGATCGAGACGACTTCGTCGAGCGCGCCGGCGACGACCAGCACCGGCACCTTGATTGACGGTCCGAAATCTGGATCGCTGGCCTCCCGCATGGCGCGGCAGGCAGCGTAAAGCCAGCCGACGGTCGGTGCGCCAATGGCGAAATCGGGCGTCTTGGTGACGATGTCGACATTGCGTTCATAGCGTCGCGAATCGCCGGTCAAAAAATTGTCGGCAAAGGCGACTTCTTCCAGGCTTGTCCCTTTAGTGCCCGGGGCATTGAGTTCGCCGAATCCCAGAGCCGTCATAATAGCAGCGCTGCGGCAAGCCATCGGCTGCGAAACGCTCTTGGGACCAAGGCCAACCAGCGGCGCCGCCAGCACCATTCGAGTGAAACGGACGCGGCCTGAGAATGCGGCCCGCAGACAGACAAGCCCTCCGGTCGAATGGGCAAGCGCGAAATACGGTGGCGGGCAATCGGGCAACGCAACATTTTGCATGAATGCGTCTAGATCGCGGTCATAATCGGCGAAGCTGTCGACATGCCCCTTGCGCCAATTGCGCAATTGTCGCTGCGAACCGCCTTGGCCGCGCCAGTCGAAAGTGGCTACGGCGAAGCCGCGTCGCCGGAGATCGCCAACAACCTCGAAATATTTCTCGATCTGCTCCGCCCGCCCGTGAAGCAGACAGACAGTTCCATGCGCGCGCCGTGCCGTCGGACGCCACCGGGCGAAACGAAGTTTGACGCCGTCGGCGGTCATGATCGACCCGCTGACAGCCCCATTGGGAACCGGATTGGCTTCAAGCCCGACGAGATCCATGTGTCACCACCGACCGAAAGACGATTGCTCATAATGCAGCTGTAGAATTGGCTCAAGCGATAACCAAACATAAGCCGGCGCCGCCAAATTATGTCTTGAAAATGCGATCCTTCATTACCACCTCAAATTCGTGGATGCCCAATGGGGTCCGCAAGAACCAGCAGATCCGGCCAAGACGGCGGATTGCCAAAGGTTCGGTATCTCTAGTCGCTCTCTAAGGAGGACAAGACAATGCGCAATTACGATCTCAGCCCCCTCTATCGCTCGACCGTCGGCTTCGACCGAATGTTCAATCTGCTCGATTCGCTCGGCGGCGTTGAAGGGACGACTCAGACCTACCCGCCCTACAATATCGAGCGGACCGCTGAAAACGAATATCGTGTGACCATGGCCGTCGCCGGTTTTGGCGAGGAAGAGATTTCGATTGAGGCCAAGGAAAACACCTTGACGGTCAAAGGCGAGAAGAAAAGCGAGGCCAGCGAAAACGATGAGAAGTTCCTTTATCGTGGTATCGCCGCCCGCTCTTTCGAACGCCGTTTCCAACTCGCGGATCACGTAGAGGCCAAGGGCGCCAATTTGGAGAATGGTCTTCTCCATATTGATCTCGTCCGCGAGATCCCCGAGGCGGCGAGGCCCCGTACCATTGCCGTCGGCAAATCCAAGACCAAGGCCAGTCAGATCGACGCGGCGGCGGCTTAAGCTCTAAGACCAAGATCTTTATTTGGGGCGCCCCGGAAACGGGGCGTCCCTTCTGTTTCCGAGCGGCTACAGACAGTCGGCGAAACGGTTTATATCGGCTTCGCTGGTCTGAAAGCTCGTCACCAATCGGACCATTACCTCTTGCGCTCCGGGACGCCCCTCAATCGGCAGATCATCGGCCGACCAAGGGTGATAAATCGCGCCCGCCGCGCGAAGCCGCTCGTCGGCCGCGTTCGTCAACACCGCGAAGACCTCGTTGGCTCCGGGCTCGAAGGCCAAACGTCCCGACGGCGAAGCAATGATCCTGTCGGCCAGCCGTCTTGCCATCTGATTGGCATGGCGGGCCAGATCAAGCCAATGGCCATTCTCGAAATAGGCTGCGAATTGCGCGGCGATGAACCAGTTCTTGGAATAGCCCTGACCGGCCCGCTGCCGAGCGAAAGCGAAATCACCGGCATCGGCGGGATTGAAGAAAACCACCGCTTCGGCGGCCAGGCAACCGTTCTTGGTCCCGCCAAATGAAAGTACATCGACGCCCGCGCGCCAGGTAATTTCGGCGGGAGAAAGCCCAAGGCTGGCAACCGCGCCGGCGAAGCGGGCACCATCCATATGCACCGCGAGGCTGCGTGTTTTGGCGGCCCGGGCCAGAGCCGCGACTTCGTCGGGTCGATAGACAGCACCATATTCGGTGGTCTGGGTCAGGCTGACGGCAACTGGCTGGCCATGGTGCACCGCGTTCACGGGGAACCGGGCCAAACCCTCCAGAAGTGTTTCCGGCGCAAGCTTACCTGCCGTCGCTTTCAGCCCGAAAATCTTGTTGCCGCCGCTGAAAAGCTCGATCGCGCCGGGCTCTTCCGCCAGAATATGCGCTTGATGATGGGCAAACACGATGCCGCCGGGCCGGGCATAGGTCGCGAGCGCCAACGCATTGGCGATTGTGCCGCTGGCAACGAGAAATACCGCAACTTCGCGCTCGAAGATCTCGCAAAAGCGAGCCTCAACGGCCGCGGTAAGTCTGTCGCCGCCATAAGCCGGACCGCCCGTTTTTGCAGCCTCGGCGAGGGCCGCAACAACCCTGTCCGAGGCCCCTGCCCAATTGTCGCTTGCAAAGATCATACGTTGCGCGCTCCGAATTGGCGGGTCCTCATCGCGATGCAAGCCGGTGCCAAGCAAACATTGCCAAGGTTACGCGAGTTCAGCAATCGTCCATAGATTCTCAGGCATCGCCCACCCGACACGCTCGGATGGGTGGCGTAGTTCGAATATTTCCTACGCCCGGCGGAGGTTGCGGGCGATAAGATTGTCGAATGAGAGGCGGCCGGGTCCATAGGCAATCAGTATGAGGGCCATTGCACCCCAAGGGAGTGTTTGGGTTTGCCACTGGTCCGGGCTTGCGCCAAGGCTCTGATAGACGCTGAAAATGAGAACGGTCATCAACAGAATGCCAAACGCCGATAGCCGCGTTGCAAAGCCGATGACCAGTGCTGCCGGCAACACAATCTCGGCAACGCTTATCGACCAGGCGACGATCTCGGGATTGGGAATTGAGTAGGTAAACCCGTAGATCGTTGGCTTGTAGATCTCCTCGTAAATATGCACGACTCCGGGCGCCAGCTCCATAAATCCGTCCCAGCGTGTCAAACCCACCATGAAAAACGGAAGCGCCAACGCGCAACGAAGCGCCAACGACGCAATCGACTGCAGAAAACCCATTAAGCCGGACGAACGCCCCGTCCGAATACTCATCGCCATTACCGCCCCCGTTATCACCGGATTGCTGAAAAAGTGACACCGGCGACAATCGGAGCAAAAAGTCAACCATTACCAGCCGCCGGTCACCGACAAATATCCCTCAAATTGGCCAGAACCGGAAAGAGAAAGCCGAATTTTCGACACCGTGATTGATCGTTTTTCAAAGTGCCAATTGAGACATTGAGGGACAAATAGGCAAAGCCAGGGCGTCGAACACCATCTTGCCCGATGGGCCGAAATCTGGCATTGTGATCGAATTAGGACAGGAATGCTGTCCAATTCGCTAGCCGGTGGCGGCATTCGGGGACGGTCGTGAAACCGCAAGCGATGGGCGCGCGGTCGGTATCGCAAACGCCAGTTCTTGTGTCACCCAAAAGCCGGACAATTTGGGGCACTCCCAATTGGGACTGTTTCGACTAATGTTACGCGGCGTCGGGCCGAACAATAGCTCTTTAGCGCCAGATAAGTGGCGGCATAGGGCGACGCGGGCTGTGGCCAGTCCGACGAGCCACGGAAGAAATGAGGTCGATTATGGGCGGCATCAAGGGAGCGAGCCTCACGTTCAATACCGGCGGCGTCGACAAGCGCTCGGCCGGCGAACGCCTGCGCGCGCCCGTGCCGCGGAGGGATTCGCCCGTTGGTCTTTACGATCCGGCGAACGAACACGATTCCTGTGGCGTCGGCTTCATTGTCAATCTGCGGAACCACAAATCCAATAAAATCGTTGTCGACGGGCTTCGCCTGCTTGAAAACCTTGAGCATCGCGGTGCGGTCGGTTCGGACCCTTTAATGGGCGACGGCGCCGGCATTCTCACGCAAATTCCCCACCGCATGTTTGCCGAGGAGGCGGATCGCCTCGGCTTCGCCCTTCCCGCGCCGGGCGAATACGCAATCGGCGTCCTTTTTCTTCCCCAAGACCCGATCAAACGCGCTCAAATGGAGACGATCGTCAGCGATGTGATCGAGCGCGAAGGCCAGACAATTCTCGGCTGGCGAGACGTTCCCACCGACAATTCGTGCATGTCGAAGGCACCCGAGATTACCGCGACCGAGCCCTGCCATCGACAGGTCTTTATCGGCCGAGGACGCAATGCCAAGGACGAAGACGCCTTCGAGCGCCGGCTGTTTATCATTCGCAAAGTGATTTCCGCCCGGATGTACATATCCCACGGTGGCCTAACCAGCGATTTCTATGTCGTTTCGATGTCGTGTCGGACGATGATCTACAAGGGAATGTTCCTCTCCTATCAGCTTGCCGCCTATTATGGCGACTTGAAGAACCCGCTTTTCGAGTCGGCACTTGCCCTTGTCCATCAGCGCTTCTCGACAAATACCTTTCCCTCATGGCGCCTGGCTCATCCCTATCGGATGGTCGCCCATAACGGCGAGATCAATACGGTTCGCGGCAATGTCAACTGGATGGCGGCGCGCCAGGCGAGCGTCGATTCCGAGTTGTTTGGCAATGACATTTCCAAGCTCTGGCCGATCTCCTATCCCGGTCAGTCGGATACCGCGTGTTTTGACAACGCGCTTGAATTTCTTCTGCGCGGCGGATACTCGCTCTCGCACGCAGCGATGATGCTGATTCCCGAGGCGTGGGCGGGCAACCCGCTCATGGACGACGATCGGCGCGCATTTTACGAGTATCATGCCGCGCTAATGGAGCCTTGGGACGGACCGGCGGCGATCGCGTTCTGTGACGGTCTGCAGATCGGCGCGACGCTTGACCGCAATGGCCTCCGGCCTGCGCGATATCTGGTCACGGCTGATGATGAAGTCATTATGGCTTCGGAGGCAGGCGTATTGCCAGTTGATGAGGCTCGCGTCGTCCAGAAATGGCGCTTGCAGCCCGGCAAGATGCTCCTCATCGACCTTGAGCAAGGGCGCATCGTCGCAGACGACGAACTCAAGACAAAACTCGCCAGCATGCACCCCTATCAGCGATGGCTGAAGCGCACGCAGATCGTGCTTGAGGACTTGCCGGCAGTACCACTGCCAGCAATTTCAAGCGATGTAAGCTTGCTCGATCGCGAGCAAGCCTTTGGTTACACGCAGGAAGATCTCAAGATCCTGATGACACCCATGGCCGAAACCGGCCAGGAGGCCATCGGTTCTATGGGCAACGACACCCCGATCTCGGCGCTTTCCGACAAGTCGAAACTTCTTTTCACTTACTTCAAGCAAAACTTCGCCCAAGTCACCAATCCGCCGATCGATTCGATCCGCGAGGAACTGGTGATGTGTCTCGTTTCGTTGATCGGACCGCGGCCGAATTTGTTCGATCTTGAGGGCCAGGGACGACGTAAACGTCTGGAAGTACGCCAGCCGATCCTGACCAATGAGGATCTCGAGAAGATCCGGAGGATCGGCGAACGTGACGACAATCCGTTCCAGTCGAAGACGCTCGACATCACTTTCCCGGTTGAGACCGGCGCGGCCGGAATGGCCGAGGCCGTCGAGCGGCTTTGCGAGCGCGCCGAGGCGGCCGTTCACGGCGGCAATAACATCATCATTCTATCCGACCGCAATGTCGGTCCAGAGCGCGTCCCAATTCCCTCGCTTCTGGCCACCGCCGGCGTCCATCATCATCTGATCCGCGAAGGCTTGCGAACGTCAGTCGGCCTGGTCGTCGAAAGCGGCGACGCGCGCGAGGTCCATCATTTTTGTGTCCTTGCCGGTTATGGCGCCGAGGCAATAAATCCGTGGCTCGCCTTCGAAACGCTCATGGCAAATCAGGACATGTGCTCGGAGGAAGTCGACGAATTTGAGATCGTCGAGCGCTACATCAAGTCGATAGACAAGGGCATTCTCAAGGTCATGGCCAAAATGGGCATCTCGACCTATCAGTCCTATTGCGGCGCACAGATATTTGACGCCGTTGGTCTGTCGAGTGAATTCGTTGACCGCTATTTCACCGCGACAGCAACCACCATCGAGGGGGTCGGGCTCTCCGAGATCGCCGAGGAAACCTTGCGGCGGCATCGCGATGCATTTGGCGATTCACCGGTACTCAGGAATGCGCTGGCAGTCGGCGGCGACTATGCCTTTCGCCTTCGTGGCGAAGCGCATGTTTGGACACCGGCAACGATCTCGGCACTGCAGCACGCTGTCCGCGGCAACGCGGTGGAAAAGTACCGTGAGTTTTCACGCTTGGTGAACGAGCCTGAAGACCCCTACCTGACAATCCGTTCCCTCTTTCGCGTCAAATCCGCCGAGGATGAGGGTCGCGCGGCAATTCCTCTCGACGAAGTTGAGTCGGCCGCAGACATCGTCAAACGCTTCTCAACTGGTGCGATGTCGTACGGCTCGATCAGCCGCGAGGCACATACCACACTCGCCATTGCCATGAACCGGGTCGGAGGTAAATCGAACACCGGCGAAGGCGGCGAGGAAGTCGATCGCTTTACGCCAATGCCCAACGGCGATTCCATGCGTTCGGCGATCAAGCAAATTGCCTCGGGGCGCTTCGGAGTGACGACAGAATACCTGGTCAACTCCGACATGATCCAGATCAAGATGGCGCAGGGTGCCAAGCCCGGCGAAGGCGGCCAATTGCCTGGCCACAAGGTCGACAAGGTCATCGCCAAGGTGCGTCATTCGACGCCTGGCGTCGGACTCATTTCGCCGCCGCCACATCATGATATTTATTCGATCGAGGATCTGGCACAGCTCATCTTCGACCTCAAAAACGTCAACCCGGACGGGCTGGTCTCGGTCAAGCTGGTCTCCGAGGTTGGCGTCGGCACCGTTGCCGCCGGCGTCGCCAAGGCACGAGCCGATCACGTCACCATCTCCGGCTATGACGGTGGCACTGGCGCTTCGCCATTAACCTCGATCAAACACGCCGGCAGCCCATGGGAAATCGGCCTTGCCGAAACCCACCAGACGCTGGTTGCCAATCGCCTGCGCGGCCGCATTGCCGTCCAGGTTGACGGCGGAATCCGCACCGGTCGCGACGTTGTAATCGGCGCCCTCCTCGGCGCTGATGAGTTCGGCCTGGCGACGGCCCCTCTGGTCGCCGCCGGCTGTATCATGATGCGCAAGTGTCACCTGAATACCTGTCCGGTTGGCATTGCCACGCAGGACCCTGTTCTCAGGAAACGCTTCACCGGAACCCCAGAGCACGTCATCAATTACCTCTTCTTCGTCGCAGACGAAGTGCGCGAATTGATGGCCGCGTCAGGCTTCCGTCGATTTAGCGACATGGTCGGGCAAATGCAGATGCTCGACAAGGCCGAGATGGTAACCCACTGGAAAGCACGGGGACTTGATTTCTCGCGCCTCTTCCACAAGCCCGATGCGCCCGAAGGCGTCGCCATCTGGAATTCGGAAAAGCAGAACCATCCGATCCATGACATTCTCGACCGTCGCCTCATTGAAAAGGCGCAGGCTGCGCTTTCACGCGGCGCACCTGTAAAGATCGAAGAGACCATCAAGAACACCGATCGTTCGGCCGGCGCCATGCTTTCGGGTCAGGTCGCCAAACAATATGGCCATACCGGCCTGCCCGAGGACACGATCTCGGTGACCCTGCGCGGCACTGGCGGTCAAAGCTTCGGCGCCTGGCTTGCGGCCGGCGTCCGTTTCGACCTCATCGGCGAAGCTAACGACTATGTCGGAAAAGGCCTTTCCGGCGGCCGCCTGATTGTCCGTCCGCCAGAGAATTCGAGCATCGTTGCCGAGGAATCCATCATCGTCGGCAACACGGTGCTCTACGGAGCGATTGCCGGCGAATGCTATTTCCGTGGCGTTGCCGGCGAGCGCTTCGCCGTCAGGAATTCCGGCGCGACCGCCATCGTCGAGGGTGCCGGCGACCATTGCTGCGAATACATGACTGGTGGCATCGTCATCGTCCTTGGCCAGACTGGGCGAAATTTCGCTGCAGGCATGTCGGGTGGCATCGCCTATGTCCTCGACGAGGACGGCACTTTCGAAACACGTTGCAATATGTCGATGATCGAGCTTGAGCCGGTTCTCGAGGAGGACGATCTTCTCCAGCGCACCTATCATCAAAGCGGCGACCTCGATCATCCCGGCTTCGTCGACGTCATGACCGACCTTTCCCGCAACGACGCCTCGCGCCTGCGTCAGTTGATCTCCGCCCACGCGCGTTACACGGGCTCGACACGGGCGGCCGAAATTCTTGAGCGCTGGAACGACTATCTGCCGAAATTCCGCAAAGTCATGCCGATTGAATATCGCCGGGCTCTCATCGAGCTGGAGGAGCGCGCCGAAGAAGCGCCGCCTCTGGCGGTCGCAGGCGAGTAGACATGGGCAAGATAACCGGCTTTCTCGAGATTGAGCGGCAAGATCGGCGTTATGCGCCGGCCACCGACCGACTCCAAAACTACAATGAATTTGTCATTCCCTTGTCGGAGAAAGCAACGCGCGAGCAAGCCGCGCGCTGCATGGATTGCGGCATCCCCTATTGCCATACCGGCTGCCCGGTCAACAATCAGATCCCCGACTGGAACGACCTCGTCTATCGCGACGATTGGCAGGAGGCTTCGCGCAACCTTCACTCGACTAATAATTTTCCCGAATTTACCGGCCGCGTCTGTCCGGCGCCCTGCGAGGCCGCCTGCACATTGAACATCATCGAGACGCCGGTGACCATCAAAACGATCGAATGCGCGATCGTCGACCGGGCCTGGCAAGAGGGATGGCTGCCTCCCCAACCGCCGGAGCAAAAAACCGGTCGTTCCGTCGCGATAGTCGGCTCGGGGCCGGCTGGTCTTGCCTGCGCGCAGCAGCTCGCCCGCGCCGGTCATGAAGTCCATCTATATGAAAAGAATGCAAAACCCGGCGGTCTGCTGCGCTACGGTATTCCCGACTTCAAGATGGAAAAACACCCCATCGATCGCCGCGTTGAGCAGATGGAGGCCGAAGGCGTCGTCTTCCATTGCAATACTCTCGTCGGCGCCGAACTCGACGTCGTCGAACTTTCCGAAAAGCACGATGCCGTGGCGCTCGCCGGTGGCGCTGAAAAGCCCCGCGACCTGCCCATTCCAGGCCGCGATCTTGATGGCGTCCACTTTGCCATGGATTTCCTACCCCAGCAGAATCGTCGCGTCGCCGACGAACCGCTTGGCAACGTCACGCCGATACTGGCGACCGGCAAGCATGTTGTCGTCATCGGTGGCGGCGATACTGGCTCCGATTGTATCGGCACTTCGAACCGGCAGGGTGCTCTTTCGGTGACCCAGATCGAGATAATGCCTGAGCCTCCCGAAATGGAGAACAAGGCGCTGACTTGGCCGGACTGGCCGCTGAAGCTACGCACCTCGTCCAGCCAGGAGGAAGGCGTCGAGCGCGATTTCGCGGTCATGACACAGAAATTCTCTGGACAGGATGGCAAAGTGCAACTTCTTCACTGCGTCCGTGTCGACGACAAGATGCAGCCGCTTGCCGGTAGCGAGTTTACCCTCAAGGCTGAACTCGTGCTTCTCGCCATGGGGTTTGTCGGTCCTATTCACGATGGCATGATCACAGATCTCGGCGTCGACCTCGACGGTCGAGGCAATTTGCTTGCCGACACCGAAAACTACCAGGCGAGCCGCGACAAGATTTTTGCGTGTGGCGATATGCGCCGTGGCCAGTCATTGGTGGTCTGGGCCATCCGCGAGGGGCGCCAATGCGCCCGGGCCATCGACAACTATCTTTGCGGCCAGACCAATCTACCGAGGTAGGTCACGAGCGAACTTGCCGCGGCGCTAGCGCCCTCCAGGGCTCGCGGCCGGGCTTGGGACAACGATTGCCTCGGCAATCGGCTGCGCCGATTGAGGGGGCAACCGCACTGCAACCTGACGCGGTGGCCAAGAGAAATCGTCGACCCTGCCGGCGACCTCGGGCAACGCCTCACCGCGCACAATCGCCTTGAATTGCAAGGATTCAGCATCAGGTGTGCTCGCCACCTCGCCTCCGGCCAGATTGCGGCTGGAACCCGGCAATGGGTCGTTGAGCGAGATTATTGGACCGACCAGGTGCATTGTGCCGTCCGGGCCGATTTCGATCTGATTGCCCTGAGTAACCGTCGCCAGGAGATCGATGCCGCCGCTACCAAATCCGGTTTGCCGGCGGATCGCTCGTTCGACATAAAAGGCAAGCTTCAACCGTCCGGCGCGGGTAAAGTTGATCCCGTCGCCGGTCCTCAACTGGCGCACCTGGCCCTCGACATCCGGGCCAGAAGTAACAAAGCGACCGGCCTCATCGGTGAAGCCGTTCCAAATATCGACAAAATAACCATCGCCACCCTGCACTAGTGGCTTGAACAGGCCATTGAGATAGGCCATGTCCGAGGATGCCGAGCTCTTCCTCATTGGCGGCACCCCAACCCACAAGAACTGCCGCCCATAGACCTTCAACGTCCTGACGACATTAGCGATTCGCTCAGTATAGGCCGCGGCCCAAGCCGGCGATCGGATCTCGAAGCGCTCGTCACCGACACGCATTTTCTGACGATCATTAGCGCCGAGGACGAGGACAATGAGATCCGGCTGCAACGCGTTCAGCGTACTCAGTAATTCGCCATCCCAATCGTAATAATCGACACGGACCAAACCGGAATTGCCATTGGACTTGTCGATAACCGTGAGTCTGGGTTCATCGGCGAATGCCCGCTCAAGACCCCAGGCGAGTCCGCCGGCAATAAAATCGCCAATAACCAAGATCTTGCTTGCATCGAGTTCCTTAGGCAGAACCTCGACCGTTGCCACGGGCGCCTCTCGCGATTGGCGGCGAAGAGTACGTTGTCTGAATTTTCTACGCCCCTGGCGATTGTTCTTCAGCGTCCCAAAAAGACGCTGGAAGAACGAAGGCCGGTCGCGGCTCGCCTTGTTGGACTGCGCCAACGCATCGGTCGATACCGAATGAATCACGACGGACGTGGAGCCAATTCCGACAATGACGATAAGCAAGGCAACGATAAGGCGGCGAACCATGATCGGTTCCAACTAGCTGGAGGCGAGCCTCGGCAAACCGAGGCGTAGTATCCTGTCGCCGACCGCTTCTCGTCGGCGCCCGAGCCAACCCAATATCTATACCGTGCCTACGCCAAAACCCGAAAATTATCATGGGTTGTGATACGAAAGTTGTCTGACACCTTGTCGCGGAAGTTTTTCCATTCTTTTGGGATTGTTTCGCGAAAGAACGCGAGAATGGC
>Ga0315339_1000833_pt1 | contig 32634 bp, 32 predicted proteins | sample ASW17metaG_FD_204514 | JGI IMG/M metagenome (GOLD analysis project Ga0315339, IMG submission 204514) | Ammonia-oxidizing marine archaeal communities from Pacific Ocean, United States - ASW #17 | ecosystem: Environmental > Aquatic > Marine > Oceanic | place: USA: California | collected 2016-12-05 | reverse complement strand
ATGTAGACGCTTTATTTAGCTCATTTTCTAACCTTAAACTCGATCGTAGTACCCTCAGTGTTAAACAAGGGGTCTATGTCAATGATGATTGGTTGATCCTAGCCATTCGGTAGAAAGTGATATTATGCGCTCATCAACCGGTTTACTTGCCTGGAGCCATTTTGTTTAGCAAATGGAGCTGGCAGGGTAGCTGTATTATGCGAAATTACTCATACGATATCAGTCACATAAAAAATGCTCTCTCGGATGTGGGTTTAAGGCAAGGGGACACGGCCTATTTTTCCACGGGTCTGGGATTTATTGGCCCTGCTGATGACATTCAGAATCAAGGCGAATTAAATCAATTATATTTAAGAGCCATGCGGCAGATAATTGGCAACGAAGGAACCATCCTCATTCCTGCTTATTCGTATTCAATAGGGAAAAGCACGCGGCAGACACCGATCGTATTTGACCCCTTAACAACACCTGCAGAAGCAGGGCCCTTTCCGGATTATTTTTTAAAGCAGAAAGGCGTTATTCGAAGCCACGACCCCATGGTGTCTATGGCGGGACTCGGACCTAGTGCAGGGATTCTTTTCAAGGACTTGCCGCCGACGTCGTATGGGGCCGATAGTCTGTATGCAAGGCTCGTTGATTTTCACAATACAAAATGTATCAACTTAGGCCTGGGACCTAATTGGATACCATTTCTTCACCATGCCGATTGGTTGGCTAAAGTTCCTTTTCGGTACGATAAAAACTTTTATGGGGGAATAAAACGGGTAGAGGGAATTGAGTATGTGAATTGGCATTATTCAGTTGCTGTGCAAAAAGAAGAATGCAGGGCTGATGCCCATGAGTTGGGGCAAATGGCTTTGGATCAGGGCATCTGGGCATATGCCACCCTTGGCCGGGGGGGCGTTTACGGGTGCGAATATAATAAATTATTTGATTTTGTGCTCGACAGCATCAAAAAAGACCCATGGTTGACGGCTAAGGGTCCCGCTTGTGATGTTGATGAGAAAATTCGAGAAGAAAAAGCCAAATCCATGTTGGTATGAGCAAGGGGGATGATATCTGGACGTTAAAAACTTTAGGGACTCCATCACAATTGCAATTGGGATTTATTGGCGGAGGCCTTTCTTCTTCCATCGGTCGATCTCATTTTTCAGCATGCCAGATGGATAGCCGCTGGAAGGTCGTTTCCGGTTGTTTCAGTCATAGTAAAGAAATAGGAATTGCGACGGCCAAGGCATGGCACTTATCAGAAAACAGGGTGTATGAAAGTTGGCAACAATTCATTCAATCTGAAAAAGAAAAACTGGATGCCGTAGTGGTTCTTGCTCCCAGCCCAAACCATTCAGAAATTATCATTAACCTTCTCAAAAACAATATCCCTATAATCAGTGAAAAGCCAATGGTAGCCACGTTAAAAGCGGCGAAACTAATTCACAAATCTTTAGACTCATCGCCCGGTTTTCTTGCAGTGACCTATAATTACAGCGGCTATCCAATGGTCAGGGAACTTAAGGAGCGCATTAAAAACGGAGAGTTCGGTGATCTCATCAATCTCCAATTTGAAATGCCACAGGAAGTATTCCTGCGTATCGATCCTGCAACGGGCCAACTTGTGAAGTCCCAAAATTGGCGATTAAAGGATGGAGAAATTCCGACAATTTGTCTCGACCTTGGTGTCCACTTGCATCATTTAGCGTACTTCATTTCGGGAAAAAGGGTCTTGAAAACTGCGGCAGAGTTTTCAAATAATTCGGCCCATGAAGGCCTCATCGACGACGTCATGATGTGGTTGAAGTATGAGGGTGGTATGAAGGCTAGTTTCTGGATGAGTAAATCAGCTCTGGGACACAGGAACGGATTAAGGCTGCGTGTATATGGCACAAAGGCCAGTGCAGAATGGCTGCAATCGGAGCCTGAAGACATGCGGATAAGTTATAACGATGGCTCCCGAGTGATTCTGGACCGAGCAACGACCTCGATTTTATGCGGTGACGCGCGCTACAACCGGTATCGAGCCGGACATCCATCCGGATTTATTGAAGCCTTTGCAAACTTATACGGTGATATTGCCGATGATTTGATTGGCTACCGCCAGTCTGGAAAACAAGAAAACCCTTTTGTGTTTGGCATCGATCATTCCTTGCACGGACTGGAACTCTTTTCAGCGGCCGTACAGGCCAACAATTTAAACCAGTGGGTCGATCTACCCAATACGGATTCATGAGCTAAAATATGAACATTTTGATATTTGGGGCAGGTGCCATAGGTTGTCATATTGGTCACTGCTTGCATGCTGCTGGGCACCATGTGACGCTAATTTGCCGGGGCCAGCATTATGCACAAATGAAGCAACACGGGATGCGTATCAGTATCCGTGACAACAATGTGGTCACCCTTGACGAAACCATCAAGGAAGGTCCCAGATTTGAAATCTTGGACTGTCTCGACAACATTACAAAGCCGGAAATGGATTATATTTTCATCACCTTGAAACTCAATGATTACAACAGCGACACATTAAGCGTCTTAAGTCCATTTCTTAGGGCGAATACGGCTGTTATCCCGCCTTGTACAAAAATACCCTTTTGGTGGTTTTATAATCTCCAGGGCAAGGCAAACGAAAAATACAATGGCATTGATTTTGATCCAAATATCAGCAAACACTTTATAAAAACTAATGTCATCGGCATGACCATGTGGGTCTCGGCTGTATTAGAATGTCCAGGACACATTGTGGTGAAGCACATCCAAAGAGGTTACCCATTGGGTGCAATCCACCCGGAAATGGAAGGCCATGCGACGAGGTTGCGCGATTTTTTTAATGAAACCTGCCTGTCTCCAGTAGTTGCTAATTTTAGGAGCGAAATATTTTTAAAATCCATTAATTCTTTCGCTTTCAACATGATTGCGCTTAACACCGAATTTAATAATTTTCAGCTTAATGAAGATCAGCACAGTAAAGATAGTGTGGCAAAAATAATGTTTGAGGGAGATCATATTCTGGAGGCTCTAAACATCCCCATTATTCAAAGTATCGAATCGAGAATTTCTCAGACCCTTTCGAGCACAAAGCATACCTTGAGCATGTTACACGATTATCAAAACGGTAAGCCAACTGAGTTGCAATATCTATGGGACGGGTTCGATCGTATATCGACGATACTAGGAATCGATATGCCATACTCTAAGAAAATGTACCAAAAAGTCATGGCAAAGATTGGCTCCCATGAAGCAAGTAATCTCTCGATACAAGTTCAGGCCAAGTAGATTTAAATTGAGAGTTAGGAAAAAATCCCTGTGAACAAGGAAGAAATTGTTAAAAGAGTCGTCGCTATCATCGAGCAAGAAAGCCCGATTCCGAAACAGACATTGGACGAGAAGTTGTCCTATAGATACTTGGCTGCGGGCCACATAGATTCATTTGGGATAACAAGACTCATTTTTAGCATTGAAGATGAATTTGGTATTGTATTGTCGCCTGACGATACCCAGTCGGACGAATTTCGGTTGGTCGGGGGTATTGTTAGCATTGTCATGGAACGATTGGCGACGTGAATAAAACGGATTTCGTAGACTTTATGCCAATCAGTTTCTGTAAGTGATATCTACGTTTAGGGTTCCTGTATGGTGACAATAAACAGTTCCAAAGTTTTGGTTTCCGTTATTATTCCTACGTATAATATCGATCTACATATTCAAGAATGTCTAAAGAGTCTGGAGAAACAAACGCTCCCCAAAAATATGTTTGAAGTGATAATTGTTGATGATTGCTCAACAGACGATACCCTGAAGAAAGCTAGGGATTATAAAACCGAACTAAAATTGCAGGTCACGCTGTTGGCTGAAAATTTGGGTCCCGGAATAGCCAGAAACGAAGGCTTAGAAAGAGCGCAGGGTAAGTACATTTTATTTCTAGATGGAGATGATTTTCTAGTCTCAGATGGGCTGGAGCGCTTATCAGGTTATATGCGGGGTGATGAATGTGATCTCATAACATTCAATTGGACCTATTTTTCAGATTTGGATGATCGTTCGGCTCTGGTGCCGAGGCGGCGAGATCTAAAGGACATGCCCGTGGAACGAGAGGCTCTCATATCACACTATCTTGGTATGAATATGGATGGCTCTGTAATCTACACGACGGCAAAAAAATCGCTGTTTGAACAATATGCAATACGCTTCCCAGGCGGATTTCATGAAGATATGTCGTTAATTTTTATGTTGTATTTTGCCGCGGAAAAAATCCTTAAGTTAGATGAAATTATTTATATTAAGCAAGATTTAGCTGGTTCAATTGTGAACACCTTGAGTGGGAAGCATGTAGAATGTTATTTAAATGCATGGCCAATAATTTATCAGTTCCTAACAGACCAGGGCGTGGAAGTTACTAAATATATGGCTGATTATTACCGGGGCATGTCGGGACACGTTTGCACGGTGATATCGAAAAACCTCATAATCAATCAGAGCGATTTTTCAAGTAGAATATCCATTTATAAATTTATCCTTGAGACGTTGGAAAAAGACATTAGATTAGGGCGACCCTATTCAAAATATTTTCCTCGTGTGACAGATAAAGATTGGGTTTCCCAGTTGTTTTTTGCCCATATGTCAGAAACAAAAGGCTCGTTGGAAGAACGAGCCAGACAGTTTGAACATGAGTACTTTAATTGGAGGGCTTCCCAAGGCATGGGGTCGGATGCTAAAACCAGTGTAATATCATGAGGTTAATGTGAAAAAATCATTGAGTTGTGGATCATTGCACCACTCCATATTTGCTGCCCCAGATGTTCTTCGGCACTGTTGCAAAAGGTTTTATGTAAACGGTGAAATGAAAGGCGACGTCGAGATCTGCAAGGTGACGTCCAAGGAGGATATTTCGTATGAGAAAATCAAAGAGGAGAAGAAGAAGCTCTATGACAATATAAATAGTGGGAAGGTTACAGAGTGTACGGGGTGCCCTTGGCTTACAGAAGAAGAATGGCCGGACCTGGATCAGATGGAGATAAAGCGAATTTCCGTTGAACATCACTCGGTTTGCAATCTCAGATGTTCATATTGCAGTGACACATACTTTGGCGGGAAACAGGCATCGTATGACATCAAGTTATTGATGGATGGCCTTTCCGATAAAAACGCCATAAGCGAAAACGTTTCCGTTGTTTGGGGTGGAGGCGAACCCGTATTGCTAAAATCATTTGATAGTACCTTTCCTTACATTATAGACCGCTATAAGCCGACACATAATCACGTATTCACAAATGCGACGACCTATAACAATATCTTGGGAGAGTATCTGCGCAAGGGCCAGGTCACGATCACTACCAGTGTTGATGCAGGTACGGCGGAGATGTACAAGAAAATAAAGGGCCAAGATAAGCTTATTGCCGTTTTAGAGAATCTGGTGAAATACCGTGAAGATGGCGGTGACAGTGTGACCATCAAGTATATTTTAATGCCAGAGAACAGTATACAAAAAGAGTTGATAGCTTTTATTGAGGAAGTAAAAAAGCACGGGCTCGCGGATTGTAGCTTTCAAATCAGTTCGGACTATACCGACGAAAACATTCCCGACATCGTTTTCGAAGCAGCAATGTTCCTCTTTAAAGGATTAAAGAATATTGGCGCAAAAATGATAAATTTTGATTATCACTTGCGACCCCGAATTGATAAATACCAAGAAGAAGAAAGGTACGGCCTAGAAGAAATGAGAAACGGATATGACAATGTTATTGTCTGGGGTGCCGGCGAATATGCAACGCGCATGCTGGAGAACAAGTTTTTTTCAGGTCAGATATCGTTTTTTGTAGATAGTGATCCGGGAAAACAAGGCAAAAAACTTAATGGCGTATTGGTCAAATCCCCAGACGCAATCAGAGAGGAAAAAGAAGCCTTAATTTTTATTGCCTCCATAGAATTTTATCGAGATATATATAAGGAAATACTCAACATGGGTATTTCGGCCGATCAAGTCCTTGATGCGAATGCGTTTTGACGAGCGACAGTTTCCAGTTCTAAAATGAGATGTCGACGCCTCCAATCTTTCCGCAAGCAATTTGCCTCCTCCAAGTTTGTGCCGGTAAAGAAAAAACCCTTCAATCATTCTAAAAATAACAGATAAGCTGGAATGGGAATCACTCATTACATCATGGAGAATGCCAAACGTTCTCCCGGTAAGCCAGCAATCGTTACAGAGGATGAAATTATTTCCTATGAGGAGTGTGTTGAGCGAACACGCAAACTCTCCGGAGCTTTAGCAGAAATTGGTATCTCTGAGGGCGAGCGTATAGGCCTCATGCTCAACAATTCAGTCGAATTCGTTCTTGTTTTGCTGGCCGCTGCAGATTTGGGAACAGCGGTCGTGCCCCTGAACAATACGATCGGCGTCAAGGATCTGGTGACGGCAATAGATACGAGCGATATTAATTACATCATTGGGCAGCACGCGGTTCTGGAAAGGGCATTTGAACATTTTCAGCATGAACAGAAAGAATTTCCTGTTCCGCACGCGTGTTGCGTCACTGTTGGTGGCACCGTAAACGGTTGCCATAACTTTTTGGAGTTGATGGAATCTGCGTCATCTGATTATGAGTTGGGTGCCCAAGATGTGGATGATGAGCTAGATTATATCCTGACCGTGACATCAGGCTCGACAAGTGACCCAAAGCCTATCGTCTTTACACAAGGCACCAAAATTAGGAGGTGTTTTAGCGCCCAAGAATCATATGATTTGACGGATCAGGACATAATACTTGTTGCGACGCCTCTATACCATTCCATTTCCCAACGGCTCATTTTGACCCCGCTTATCCTTGGTGCAACATGCGTCATCATGGGCAAATTCACCCCTGACATCTGGCTCGAACAGGTGGAAAGGAGAAAGGTTAGTTTTACAATTGCAGTTGCGTCGCAGTTAGAAGCCATCTCATGGACAAGGAAAGATGTTGCCAAGAGCACGCACTCTCTGCGCTGCCTTGTGTCCTGCTGCGCCTTATTAAACAGTAAGACAAAAAAATACCTGGCGACGAAATTTTCAGGTGAATTTCATGAATGCTACGGGACATCGGAAGTTGGTGTCGTCTCCAACTTGAAAAACAATGATTTATTAGCGAAAATACACACAGCGGGTAAAGCCGTGAAGGGTGTCGACATTGAGATAGTTGACGATAACAGTAATGTTGTTCCAAGCGGCGTTATCGGAGAAATAACGTGTAAGTCTCATATGAGGTTTTCGCGCTATTATAAAAATAAACAGGCGACGCAAGATAGTCTGTTAGGCGGATATTTTTTTACCGGAGACATGGGGTATCTGGATGCAGAAGGCTATCTGATTTTTTCGGGGCGCAAGAAAGACGTCATTATCACCGGGGGCGCAAACGTTTATCCAATAGATATTGAAGCTATCATAATCGAGCACCCCGAAGTCAAAGAGTGCGCCGTTATCGGCGTTCCGGACAAACAGTTTGGTGAAGCTGTTCTGGCGCTGGTGATTAATGAAGAAGGGGCTGCTTTAACGGTGAGGGATCTGCAGCGGTATTGCATGCATAAATTAGCAGATGTACAGCAACCACTCGCCTATTTGTTTGTCGATGACTTTCCAAGAACGGCTTTGGGAAAAGTTATTAAGCGGTCGCTTACCGAGCAGTACACCGATTTCGATGCGACCGAAAATTTAAGATCAATATTGAATAATAGGCGCTGAGTCCCTAGACATCGGAGGCCTTAATTATTTCAACATGGCAAAATGTCAATTTTGATGTTATTAATTAGAACGCTTCTAACGATAATTTTTATTTGCCCCTTTGGTATCTTGATTTTCCTTTTATTTTTATGGCGGATTCCTCATCAAGCACCACGGTGGCAAATTTAACTAGGTAATAAGAAGGTAAATAGGATATGAAAGTTCTGTTGGTTGCTCCTTATCGAAGGTATCGGTCCACAGGCAGCGGTGTCAGACAAGATATCATACCATCTGAAGCGTTATTGGCGTTGGCAGCAGTTTTGCGCGAGAGCGGTCACGAACCAATTATGCGCAATTTCACAACCAATGTGACTGAGGCGATGGCCGATCCTCAAAAACATTCATATGACACGACGATTAAACTCATTCGTGATGAAGAAATTAGTCTGGTCGGGATTTCTTTTCTTTTTGGTGGAGACTTTGTTGATGCTTTAGATTTAGCTAGGCATATCCGAGAGAATGCACCAGAAGTGAAAATTATTACCGGCGGTATTCATCCGACGACTTTTCCCCGAGAAATTTTGTCTAATGGCCCAGAGTTTGACTACATCGCCATCGGGGAAGGCGAAACGCAAATGGTTGAAATTGCTGACCGGATGGAACGTGGCAAGATGGGTGATCTTGAAGAGCTATGGGGATTTGCATTTCGCTCTGAAGATGGAGATATCAAAGTCAATTTAAAACGAGACTTGCTTGATTATGACAGTTTACCCATGCCCGCATGGGACTTGTTGGATTTCACTGAATATGAAATGGATTTATCAAACTATTTTAATCCAAAAGGACATGCCCTCAATAATATTGTTAGTGTGTTTTCCGAAAGGGGGTGCCCTTTCAAATGCACATTCTGTGACCTTTATATGATGCAAGGCCGTAAAGTAAGGTCGCGAGGCAACAAGAAATTTGTTGACGAATTACAGTATCTAGCTGAGGAACGGGGGCAACGATACTTTAGGTTCCAAGATGATAATGTGCTCGTTAACAATCGCCATATTATTAATATTTGTAAGGAAATTACGGACCGTAATTTAGATATTCAATTCGATATAGCTGGCGGTTATGTGAATAGTTTCAATGACGATGTTATTGACCATTTGGCAGAGGCGGGAATGGTGTCAACAATCTTAAACATCGAACATGGATCAGAATATATTCGCGACGAGGTTATCAGAAAGCCCATTAATACCGATAAAATATATAACGTTATGGACAGCCTAAGACAGTACGATATTTGTATCGGAACAAACTGGATTATGGGGTTTCCTGAAGATACAAATGAAACGTTGCAGGATACCTACGACCTAATTGAAGACATTAAGCCAGATCGTGCAAACGTTGGAATTCTGACCCCTTATCCGGGAACCCCCATCTTTGATCAATGCGTTAAAGACAAATTGTTTGTTAAAGAAATAGACCTTGAAAATTATTGGAAAGCGCCCTTCCAACCGCACCAGACTGAGTGCGTGATAAAGCCGTATGATATGTCTTTGGAGGAGATGGAAGTTTGGCGACTGAAATTTGATAGTTTGCGTTATAAATATTTTGGCAATAGGAATCCAGTTTTCAAGCTTCCTCTGGGTTTTGTTCGAGATGAACAAGGGTTAGTGAAGTCCGCGTGAAGCCGGGTTTGTCACCTGCAACCTAACCATTATTTGAATCTTTGAAAGCTGTCCTTAGAGGACGTCTCCACGACACAAGTGGCGTTGGAAGAACGACCGTAAAGTTGCCCGGTTTGTCATGTATATATAGTTTGTATATATAGTTTGGTTGCCGTTGCCGCGATAACTATAGTAGCTTCGGTGGTTCTTTATGGCATTGACTTAAGTTCAGCCGACATGTTCCAGCTAAAAGATAGCGTTCGTCTTTAATCAGCACGACCTAATAAAATGTTTTTGTAGAATGGCTAATACTTCCAAATCTCTATCGTGGCGAATTGAATGTTCCGCTGTGGAACGAATCCCACATTATTGGACTGCCGTCCCCACCGGATTCGAAAGCCCACCATCCCTATGGACTAAAACTCGGTCATGCGCTACCATTCAAAGCAGGCCACTCAAGTGGGGCTAATCAAACGATTCAGGCTAGAAACTGAGTGGAAATCCGGAGCTAATTTAGAATGCTAGAAAATGATTCTGCTGGCGTGCCGCTGAAAATATTTCTTTGTGACCTGGCGCATAGTGGGAGTTACAGCATGTTTCCTCTGGGCATAGGGTTAATTGCCAGTTATGCGCTACGTAAATTTGGCGCAAGGATAGAAGTACGCCTATTCAAATATCCAGAAAAACTCTACGAGGCATTGCAACAGGAAAAATGCGACATCATTGGCTCCAGTATTTACATCTGGAATCATAATTTAAGCCTTTGGGCTTGCAGACTCGCCAAGAGGCTCAACCCGTCGGTAATTACCTGTTTAGGCGGCCCCGATTTCCCAATTTTGAAAAGTCAGCAGATCGAGTATTTCAAGGAAAAAGAATATATCGATTTTAAGGTTTTGTATGAGGGCGAGGTAGCATTTTCTAATATTATTGAACGCGTTTTAGAACGTCCAACGGCTTCCAAATTGTATGAAAAAGAAATAGACGGCTGTACTTTTTATAACAAACAAGAGGGATCACTCATTCAAAGTCGACCGATCACGTTGAAAAACCTGGATGAGATACCGTCGCCATATTCAACCGGCTTATTGGATCAGTTTTTTGATGGAAAATTAGTCCCAATCATTCACACCACCAGAGGGTGTCCATTCTCATGTAACTTTTGCGTCGAATCAGATTCTTATTATAACTCAATCCGGCGCATGGGACGCGATGAGGCAGTAAAGGAGCTTCACTATATCGGGGAGAAAATCTCAAAGACGTCGATCCAGATGCTGTCAATTGCTGACTCCAATTATGGAATGTATAAATACGATAAAATCATTTCGGAAACGATCGTGGAATTACAGAAAAAATATAAATGGCCACTAGGCATCCATACGTCCACGGGGAAAAAATTTGATAGTGTGATGGAGAACACCGAAATGCTACGCGGAAGTTTTGATTTTACCATGTCGGTGCAGTCCATGGACAAGCAGGTGCTCGAAGAAATTGGACGGAAAAATATATCTCCGGAAAAATACAAGGAAGCGGCTGAAATTTTACGAGCAGCCAGGCAGCCTACACTCGCGGAAACGATAGTGCCTCTACCTAAAGAAACTCTAGATAGTTATTTGGAGGGAGTAAAGGAACTGATTGAATGGGGCGTGAAGAGAATTATTACAAACACCCTGATGGTCATTAACGGAACCGAATATAAAGATCCCGCCTTCCTTCTGAAATATGATTATGAGACCCGATACCGGGTGTTAGGCTCAACTTTTGGGGAATATGGTGGTGAAAAAGTTTTTGAATATGAGGAAGTCGGAATTTCCACCGATACCTTGACGTTCGAAGATTACATTGAGGTACGGAAAGTCTCTTTTTTGGTTGAGATTCTATTCAATAGCTCGATATTTATAGAGATAGAATTGTTCCTGACCGATAATAATTTGCATTTCTACGACTTTATTATGTTGGTTTATCGAGAGATAACAGAAGAATCATCGGATAGTATACGATCGGTGTTCGTAAGTTTTGGCCGCGAAAGCCAGGAAGAACTGAAAGATTCTCCATCCGAGCTAGTCAATTATTATTCCAATAGCAGTAATTACGAAAAACTGTTGACCGGTGAAATTGGCGGAAATGTAAAATTTAAACATAAGGTGATGTTGCTTTCGGACCTAAAAGAGGAATGGATCGATTTCGTATTCACCTGTCTAATAAAATTCGTAGAAGACGCGCAAGGCCATTACGTAAAAAGTGAGATCGATAATTTGCGAAGTTACATTACCTGTCGACTTGCTGGAGTACTCGACGAAAATGAAACGTCTACGACGATTGAAAAAAACTTCGCCTATGATTTAAACGCATGGATTAATCAAATCGAGCGGGAGAAAAAACTCTCCGAATATAAAATCGAATCGGGTGTAGATTATAAATTTTATTTTGAAGATCAACAGAGAGCTGAAAGAAACCATCTGTTTTCGCAGCATGATTCAAAAAATCTGGATGGATTGGTGAATATACTTGGGGCTATACGACCACAACAGCGGCTGTATCGAAAAGTCGAGCAATTACACTAGTCTTATTGGTAGCCAGTTCGGCGATCTGGGGCGGGGTCCCCTGGTGCCGGTTTTCGCCTGTGCCTGAGATTTCCGCACGATAACGACTGTTTCCGAACAGCGGTCCTTGAGAGAACGGTTACAACGAAGGCTTCAACGGGAAACTCAGAAACGGGCTACTAAACATGGAAATTTGTATATACTGAAGGAGGTCTAAGTGTTGATTGAAAAATGGCGACAACATTTTACAACACGATCCGGCCACATAGTTCGCTTGGTTATAAGCCACCAGCACCGGAAACAATCTAGCTATGCCCAGCTGTCCTGGCTTACGCTACGCTCCAGCCTGAATAGCTGGACATAAAACCGCGTCGAACTCTCTCATAGACGCGGGACCACTTAATGGAGGCAGGTCAGATCCTAGCCGTGTGGTAGACAGTGATATTATGCGCCCATCAACCGGTTTACTTGCCTGGAGCCATTTTATTTAGCAAGATTGCTCTTTGTGACGCTATAGTTTTAATTGGGCATGTCCAGTTAGAGAAATCGAGTTGGCAAACACGTAATAGAATAAGGGACGGAAAACGAAACACTCCGCAGTATTTGTCAGTGCCCGTTAGAACAAAGGGGCGGTTTGGGCAGTCGATAAACGATACTGAAATAGTTGCTGTCCCTTGGATGAAAAAACACCTTAGAAGTATTTTTCTGACATATAAGGACCGACCATATTTTGAGGAATACTTTGAACCTTTAAAGGGGTTGCTTGAAAAAGATTGGTCAACCCTATCCCAATTGAATAACGCTTTAATAAAAAAAATAATAAAATGGCTGAATTTGTCGGCGAATGTTTTTGATAGTAGAGACCTAGACATCCAAGGTAGTAAGACTGAAATGCTAATCGCTATATGTAAAGCTGTTGGGGCGACGGACTTTATATCCAATCCAGGAGCTGCAGCCTATTTGGATGAAGGGTTGTTTATAGATGCCGATATTAGACACCATTGGCAGGAGTTCATGCCACCTATTTACGAGCAAGGTCACTCGTTTCTTTCTGACCTGAGCGTTATCGACATCCTATTTAATCTAGGTCCTGAGGCCGGGAAAATTGTTAGATCTAGCGCGTCAATTGCCAGCTGAATGCTTATATGGCAGCAGCGAGGCAAGGTAGTATATTATTAGCAAGATAATAATCGTTGGGGGCGGCATTGGCGGACTATTGGCGGCAAGGATGCTCGTCGAGAGACATCATGAAGTTTTATTGATAGAACAAGAAGACGAAGTAGGTGGTTTACTGCGATCTCGCAACCTTTCGAGTGGGTATACCTTCGATACGGGAACGCACTTTCTTGTCCCCACAAGTATACCTGAGGTTAACGATCTAATATTTCAAGATCTACCTCTTAGTCATTGTTACCAGTTTAAGAATAGCTTGTTGGAGGGAAATTATTTTAATGGTGTTTTTAATAGTGTAAGTGGGTCAATTGACACAAGGACATTGTCTAAGGATATTCACGCCCGTGGTCTTGTTGAACTTTTAAGTGCATCAAAAGATACTGGTACCCATAACAATCTAAAAGAAAAATTAGTCACTGTTTATGGAACAACTTTTACTCAGCACGTATTTGAACCCATATTAAGGTCTTTCACGGGATGTAGCCTAGAAGACTTACATCCTTCAGCTAATTTACCATATTTGTTAACTCGTCTAATTGTGCTGGGTAGCGAGGCCAGTATCCAGATAAAGAAATCAGATTTGTATGACAGTAAAATTGCTTGGACTAAGAATAGTGATGGAACGTCAAATATATTAAAATTGTACCCAAAAACGGGTGGTGCTGGCAGATGGATTGCGGGACTTGAAGAACGAATAAGAAAATTGGGTGTTACAATCATTACAGGATCAAGTATTTCTTCCCTTGAGATAAAAAACGCTAATGTTTCTGCGGTAATTCTAGATAATACTCGAACCATAGAACTGGATAGCTTAGTCTGGACAGTACCTGCAGCAGCTTTTCTAAAGATCGCAAAAGTTCCTATCACATCACCACCACCGAGCTTCAGGCCAGTAAAGATATTTGATTTCATATTTGATGCGGAAATATTGACAGATCGGCACTTCGTATGTTGTTACGACCCGGATATGGTGAGCTTTAGGATCACCCTTTACCCAAATATTCCACTGTCACCAAGAGCCAATCCTCCCCATCACCTGACGGTCGAGGTGTTTTCGGAGGAAGAAGATTTGGATGTTTTAAGGAACCGAGTAACACAAGAATTGATAACAATGGGAATCATTCCTAAGGAAAACAAGACCCTTCATTTTAACTCTCTTGAGGTGCGTCCCGGTTGGCCAATTATTACTAATGATTTTTTTGATAAAGCGGATGAAACATTATCGTTAGCTCAAGGAGTTGCCAACAACATAACCTTTGTTGGGCGTGGAAAAGGACCTAATTCTCATTTTATGGTCGAAGTGCTGGAACAAGTCTATGGAGCATTACCATAATGTCGGGGGACGTGATCAAAATAGAAAATCGGGAAATCAGTGCCAAGCATCCACCGTACATCGTAGCCGAACTCTCGGGCAACCATAATGGCAATCTCTCCCAAGCATTGAAGATCATGGAGGTTGCAAAAAAGGCAGGTGCGGATGCCGTAAAATTACAAACATATAAGGCTGACAGTATTACTATTGATCATGACGGACCGGAATTCGTCATCAGTCAAGGAATTTGGAAGGGAAGAACACTTTACGACCTCTATCAAGAAGCGATGACACCATGGGAATGGCACAAGGCTTTATTTAAAAAAGGAAAAGAATTAGGTATCACGGTTTTTTCCAGTCCATTCGATGCAGCTGCAGTAGATTTTTTGGAATCTTTTGATGTTCCTGCATATAAAATAGCTTCGCCTGAAATCATTGATCTGCCCCTAATCAGATTAGTTGCCTCAAAGTACAAGCCCGTTATCATTTCAACGGGCATGGCAACAGAAAATGAGATTCAAGAGGCAGTGGACACAGCACGAGAAGCCGGCGCTAGAGAAATTATACTATTGCATTGTGTCAGCGCATACCCAACGGATCCAAAGGATAGCAATCTCTTAGTTTTATCAGAACTAGAAGGTAAATTTGGTGTTGTAGGGGGATTGTCTGACCATACGTTAGGTACGGCAACGGCCATAGCAGCGGTAGCATTAGGAGCTTCCGTAATAGAAAAGCATGTTACCCTTAGTCGCGCTAGTGGTGGAATTGATTCTGATTTTTCGATAGAACCAGACGAATTGGAAGCACTTGTTCGAGACACTAGAACAGCTTGGCTAGCGTTAGGGGCGGTTCGTTACGGTCCCAGCACATCTGAAAAGGAAACATTGAAGTTCAGACGTTCCCTTTATGCGGTTCGTGATATTGGCAAGGGCGAACCCATTACCAACGAAAACGTAAGGTCAATCAGGCCTTCAAATGGGTTAGCTCCTAAACATTTACCGAAGATAATAGGGAAATGTGCGGTTAGGAATATTAAGCGTGGAAGTCCCCTGTCTTGGGGCCTTTTGGATAGATCTTGAAAGTTTACCAGTCCCCGCGTCTCGTGGAAACTAGAGTTGCGGAATTTTTTGGTTATAACTCGGCTGTAATATTTGGCCGGGCACGTTCAGCAATTACCGCGCTTTTAGAGACCCTGGGAGGGGAGAATGAGGTTGCATTCATTGTACCTTCAAACGTATGTCCAAGTATAGTAGCGGCGGGAGCAACGGCAAAAGCAAATATTATAACCGTTGACGTTGAAAAAGAAACGGGTTTGCCGTCAGACGAAGCTTTTTCGGCGGCTATTAGAAAAGAAGAGAGGCCGGGTGTCGTTATGCCCACCTATTTGTACGGATTTCATCGGGATTATAACAATACATTGGCCGTCTCCAGAGATCGCGGGTGGTTTGTACTTGAAAACGATACTTCTGCAACAAGAGCCCTGACAAATGATAGTTTACCAAAGAATTCAGCTGGTGATGCGCTATTAGTCAGTTTTGGTAGTGGGAAAGTAATAGATGGTGGTAGTGGGGGAGCATTGTTGTCAGATGATATCGGCATAGTTAATGAAATGAGAAAAAGGGTAGCCAAATATCCACCATTAGATGAAAAGGCCCACATAATAGAGCGACAACTGGTACACTTACGACGGTTGTTACAAAATAGAGAAGTTAATTATCCCACTATGTGCTGCTTGTATGAGAAATTCCTCCCATATGAAGTTTCAACGGCTCGTCTAGCACTCCCAGAGGTTTTTGATGAAAGTATAATAACTGCGTTGGAAACCTTCCCTGATAAAAGACTAGCCAGGATTAAGCAAGTGGGTGAGTGGGAAAAGCTCCTATCCGATATTTCTGATGACATTGCTTTTGTTCCGTTAGAGCAGCACTCCCCGTGGAGGTTTATTGCCCGGATTCTACGAAGAAGAGATCTTGTGATTAGGAACTTGAGATCAAAAGGATACGACGTAGGGACCAATTATCCACCTCTTCACTATTTTTTCCCAAACCGGATTGATGTTGATAGTTCAATAGGGGGTGACGGATGGGGGAATGAGGTGATTAATTTATGGCTTACTCCCGAATATAATGAACAACGTATGATAACAGTAGCTGAACTAATTAGACAAACTTTATCAAATCACGGTTAAATGAATAAAATTGATTTACTTGTTAGGGTTGACGCCGATGAGGAGGTGGGTCTGGCACATGTTGTAAGAACTCGAAAGCTGCTAGACAACCTAAGCCCTGAAATAAATTTATCAATTGTTGGAAAAGAACACAGTATATTAAAAGGCTACTTCTCCGAAGCAGAATTTTTTGGTGATCAAAACACCTGTTTCCAGAATCGAAACTTCGATGCTGTACTGTGTGATTGTACAATTAAAGATGACATCTTTTGGAGCCAGATGATTAAACAAGATAGGCTGTCTCTTATTGCAATTGATGATTATGGTGGTTCAATTCCTGCTGACCTAATTGTTAACGGTACGGTTATCGAGGCATATCACCAATATTCAGGATTAGCCGAGTGCGGAAAAGTTCTCTGTGGGCCTGGATATGCTCTGGTGGATCCATGTTTTGGGGCCGCTCGATGGGACCAACACAATACCTCTAAGACACTAACCATCGTAATTGGAAGTGGAGAACGGGCTAAACAATGGGCTTATAAACTTGTTCAGGGACCAATTTATCGGGAATTATTTGATACTATTAATATGATTGTTGGAAATACTTTTCCTGGAATTGAGGCTTTAAAAAATATTGCTAGAAGCAAGAAAGTTGTCGTGCAACAGGGTATTGCCGCGAAGGAAATGGCAGCACAGCTATCCAATTCCTCCGTCGCGTTAATTACCGGAGGCATGATTCTTTATGAGGCAATGGCTGTAGGTGTTCCAACAATTGTATTTCCGCAAGAGACAAACCTTCTAAATGAGGCCCAGTGGTTCGAAGATTCTGAATGTGTTATCAACCTGGGTTATACTGGAGGAATGGACATCGAGGTGACTAATGCTGCGCTTTGTACATTAGTGTCGAATAAGTCCCTTGCAAATAAGCTGTCTAATAGGGGCCGTTCAATTATTGATGGGCAGGGTTTGAAACGAGCAGCTTCGGCAATTAACGAGATACTTTTTAAATTCCGCCGTTCGTAGTGTTCTTAATTATTCATTCAATCTATATTGCTCGTCCGGCCGCTTTATGCAGGGATGCGGCCCTCGGCGAAGATGCTTACAAAAGGGTTGATGCCGATGAGACGGTGGGTCTGGCGCATGTTGTAAGAACTCGAAAGCTGATAGATATCCTACACGCAGACATAAATCTAACAATATTTGGAAAAGATCACAGTTTATTAAAAGGCTACTTTCCAGAGGCAGGGTTTTTTGGCGATCAAAACACCTGTTACCAAAATCAAAACTTCGATGCTGTACTGTGTCACTGCACAACTGAAAATATAGAATAGAATTAACGGAGTATAAGATGATAGATACTATAAAGGTAGCGATCATCGGTGGGGGGCGCGTGGCGCAGCATCACTGTAAGATGCTCGCTCAAGTACCAGAAGTAAATATTGCTGCTGTGTGCGAGTTGCGCGAAGATCGAGGTCGAGTCCTAGCAGACGAATACAATATTCCCCATTTTAAAAACTATCATCAAATGCTTGATGAATTCCCAATGATTGACATTGTTACAATCGCGACACCATCTGGTATGCATTATGAACATGCTATAGATATCATAGGTCGTTATCACAAGAATATTGTAGTGGAAAAGCCTACATTTTTGAGACCTCAGCAAATGCTTGACGCTTATGCTTTGGCAAAAGAAAAAGGTTGCAGGATATTTCCTGTTTATCAAAACCGTTATAACAAGGCTGTTTCTTGTGTACGTCAAGGTATTGAGCAAAACGTATTTGGCGAGGTCCGGATGGCAAGCGCCAGAGTACGATGGTGTCGTCCGCAACAATATTACGATCGAGATGATTGGCGTGGCACTTGGTCCCACGACGGTGGTGCTCTCACTAATCAAGGGGTTCACTACTTGGATATTCTTCGCCACCTTGGCGGGGAAATCAAAAGAGTAAATGCCGTTATATCCACTCTAGATGTAGATATCGAGGTAGAAGACACAGCAGCTGCGATATTTGAATTTGAAAAGGGTGGTATGGGTGTAATTGAAATTACAACGGCAGCCCGTCCCGACGATTTTGAGGCCTCCATTTCTATCGTGGGATCTAAAGGCATAGCCGTGATTTCTGGTGAGGCAACTAATAAATTGATCACGTTTTCACCTGACCCTGCTCAATGCGAGGCCAATAGTGAGGAATTCGAGATGGTTTATGGTTATGGACACCGTGAAATGTACCGTGATATTGCTGACGTTTTGACTAATAACTGCCCACCGCCGGTTTCTTTTGAAGATGGCATGCGTACATTAACCCTGTTACATGGGATTTATCGGTCAGCGGAGCTGGAAACTTGGGTTGACTTGTCAGAAAAAAATCAATCTGAGAGGTTGGGAAGGCCAAATGATTTTATCTCTAACAACTATCGTACGCCAGAACCTTAAAGTATTAAATTATTATGAAGCAGGCTAATTACGTTATTAAGTTAAAACCTCCTCTGCCCCGGGAACCTCTCGGTGATGACGCCTTGCGACGGCCAGATTGGACAAAAACGAGAACTTAGATCCGGAGCTTAAACAAATAATTGCAGATATTATCTCAGATATTCCAGTCGAAGCCGTAATGGAGTATCCTGAATGTTCTCCTTATTACCGCCGGCTTGCTAACTACCTTGGTGTAAAACCAGAAAAGTTATTGTTCACACCGGGTTCGGATGGCGCCATTTGCTCGGTATTTGAAACATTTTTATCTCCTGGGCAAACCGTTATTCAAACCATGCCATTTTTCGCTATGTATCCCCTTTAAACAAAAATTTACGGTGGGATAACATTTGGTCAAAGTTATAGTGGAAGGGAAATTGCGCCAGTTCTAGAAGTTGGCAGTATTTGCGAAAGCATACTCTTGCAGCGGCCTCGTTTGTTCTTCCATACATTTTGGGAGTCTGCTCGAAGTGTCGGATATTCCCAGCAACCAGACCTATCGGATTTTATGGACGAATTTGTAGGCACACATTTGGCAAATCTTAAATCACACTATGAACCGTCAGAAAAAAAGAACGGGTTAGGAGAGGAGCGTAATTAGTCGATAACCATAGATACAGGTATTAAGAGCCTTACGTAAGGACCCCAAATTAGATTCAGCTGTAACGGTTTTGCTCTATAATATGTGGAGTCCTTTAAGCGCCCGTAAGCTTGGAAAATATGGAAGAAGGGCTGTTACCTCAAAAATGGATGGTTAAGCACATTTATCCGATAGAAAATTGGGGCGGACCTGACCTTGATTACGAATGGCAATTGCTACAAGCCATATTCTGGCTCGAGGCGCCCGGTATAAAGCCAAAAGAAAAAAAGTTGACGTATATTTATCTTAACCGAGTTTAGCGCGATGCAGGTGAATTTTACGACATTATTTCTAAATATATTCAACTCAATTGTTAACTGATATTTCCACTTTTGGACTTAGGCAAGGTAAAAACTGGTAGTTGATGTAATTTATATATTGTTTAGGGACAAGGAAACCAGAGTGTATGGGCTTAATTTTTCTTCAAATATTTGAGATTTTTTTTTGCTAATGTTCTTAAATTTAAAAAGTTAAATGCTCCGATCTATTCAACAGATTCTCGAAATTCTTGATAAACCGTCTAGGCTACGGGTGGCTCTAATATTTTTCCCGATGGCAGGCACCGCGGTCTTGGAGTTGTTTAGTATAGCTCTGATTTTGCCATTAATTCAGGTTACCGTGCTAGGAGAGGTAAATTATGGACCCGCTCTTACGATTATAAAATACCTACCGGAACTGGAATTGGAACGATTAGGTTATTGGGTGGCAGTCATATTTGGAGCGATATTTATTACAAAAAATTTCTTTTTGTTAGGGACAATGTATATCGTTACTACTACAATTAAACACATCGATGCGGTTTATACGACAAAGCTATTTCAAATCTATCTCTTCCGTCCATTGGTTTATCACTTCGCAAATAATAGCGCACTCTTACTAAGAAATCTCCAAACTGGTGTTCCTTTGACTATGGAAGCGGCTAGGCTGTCTTTGGTGATGCTATTTGATGCAATGGTAATGTTGGCTATCGTAGTTTTGTTGTTTTTTATAGAACCTCAGATAACAATTATTGCGGCCTTGTTCTTAACAGTCGTTGCTTATCTTTATTATAAAATTTTCAACCCCATTTTCCGAAACTGGGGAGAACAATCTTTAATTTTGGAAGGCGCACGAACTAAGTGGATTCTTCAATCATTGTCTGGGATTAGAGATGTCAAAATTAGCAATTCGTACCAATATCTAGTACCAAAACTCTATGAAATTTGCCGTCAGTACGCGAAAATTTATAGTAAATCGTCTACAGCAATTTATATTCCACGGCTGCTAATCGAAACATCAGTCGTTGTCGGATTTATCACTGTTGTTTCAGTTCTTTTATCGGTTGGTCAGTCGAAGGGAGAAATCGTTACGATATTAGGTCTGTTTGGCGTGGCAGCTCTGAGAATTATACCTTCCTTAAACCGTTTTCTTTCGTCTGCCAGTGAGCTTCGTCGCCTAGATTCATACATAAAAACCACTCATGAAGCTTTCAGCACAGATTTGGAGAAAGATACCCAAACGACGTATCATACTGATATTAAGAAACTGGAATTTAGTAATGAAATAAACATTTCTGATTTGAACCATTCCTATCCAGGCTCTGAAAGAAAATCCATCACAAATCTTAACTTGATAATTACAAGGGGAGAGACGGTCGGTTTTGTCGGTGAGTCTGGATCAGGAAAATCAACTTTGATGGATATTATTTTGGGCTTACTTGAACCAACATCGGGGAAAGTTGAGGTGGATGAAAATGATATTCGTAATAATCTTTCGGGATGGCATAAAAATTTTGGATTTGTGCCCCAGAAAATATTTTTGCTTGATGATACGCTTCGCAGGAATATCGCTTTTGCTACCGAAGATTCAGACATCGATGACTCTAGAATTAGAGAAGTGCTGGCAATGGCGCTGCTGGCAGACCTAGAAAAAGATCTGAAAAACGGATTGGATACAATTCTAGGAGAGCACGGAACACGTTTATCCGGAGGGCAACGTCAAAGAGTTGTTATTGCTAGAGCTTTGTATCGAGGTCCAGATATTTTGGTTTTTGATGAAGCAACTTCAGCCGTGGACAATACAACAGCACGAGAAATTAGTGGAGCATTAGAGACCTTATCGGGAAATAAAACCGTAATTATTGTAGCCCATAGAATAAGTACTATTAAAAACTGTGACCAAATTGTTGTGATGAAGAGTGGAACTGTTGCGTCAGTTGGTTCTTACGATGAACTCATTGAAAATTGTCCAGAGTTCCAGCAACTTGCCTTGGTTCATAAAGATGATGATATCTCGGATATTAACCCAAAACCGTGAAATCTGCCACCTCATAAATTGACCCCAGCCGAGCTGACCGGATAAGCCAATAGCACGTTCAAAGATAAAAAAGCAGATCCAAAAACAACAGATAGGAAATCTATTTATTGTTAATGAATTAACATTACTTCATTTTATTTTTTATTCGTTAAAAAATAAAAACCTAATAGTAATAAATGTAGAACCCTTTCTACAAATATTTAAAAACATAATAGAAATTATTGTGAAATGGGCTCAGAAAAAAGAATATGCTACACATATCACACACGTTATTCCGGAACTTCTTCGACCTAAGGAACATTGGGGTTGCATTGCACTCTATGACATTTACGAAAAAGAGGAATTTATACCAAGGGTGGCTTTGGAAAACCTATTGAAAATCAAATTATCATCACCTGTGGTTCCGAATCTCTTATGAGGGGGCTTCTAGCTGAAGACCAAGATATAATAAAATAGCTAAGGTAAAGGGGTGTCTATGCACTATCTCATTACGGATGGCCTAGCTCCGTTCCATCGCGATAACCAGACATTCGTTCAAGGAAACATTTTGGAAGTTGATAGAGCGATTGAAGGCTGTGAAGTTGTATACCATATGGCGGCCATGTTGGTTTGGACGCGGCGGAGGCGTTCGAGGTAATTTTAGATATTAAAAGATAATTGAAAAAAAAATATCATATAAGGGATTGCGTATGTCACTAAAAGGAAAATTAGCCAGAAATGAGCTAACTATTGGTTCATGGATAACGCTAGCTCATTCTGGTGTCGCAGAGCTTATGGCAAAAACAGGGGCCTTTGACTGGCTGGCAATAGATATGGAACATAGCGTTGTAGAACTTCGAGATGTTCAGGAAATGATCCAGGCTCTCGATTTGAGCGGGGTTCAGCCGCTGGTTCGTCTTACATCTAACGATGAAAATCAAATAAAAAGAGTAATGGACGCTGGTGCACACGGTGTTGTGGTGCCGTTGGTGAATTCGAAGGGAGATGCTGAGCGAGCAGTCCAATCAGTATATTACCCACCATTGGGGACAAGGGGAGCAGGTCTCGCGAGAGCTCAAGGGTACGGCGCATCTTTTCAGGAGTATAGAAAGTGGCTGGAAAAAAACGCCGTTGTAATTGCCATGATTGAACACATGAAAGCGGTTGAAAACATTAATGAAATTTTGAACGTTCCGGGAATCGATGGATATATTATAGGTCCATATGACCTCTCAGCCTCTTTGGGCGTCCCAGGAAAATTCGATGACCCTCTCGTTATTAAAGCAATTCAGAAAATCTATGCAGGTGGTCAGGTAGCTGAAAAAGCTGGTGGGATTCACGTGGTTGATCCTGACCTACAGGCTTTAAAAAAGTTTATTGATGATGGTTTTACATTTATTGGTTATGGAATGGATATACGATTCCTTGATGCGATCTGTCGGGATCACCTGACAAAAATAAGAGCTTTAAGATGACAATAGCAATAATTCCTGTGCGTATGGCATCTACGCGTTTTCCGGGTAAGCCTTTGGCTAAGATTCATGGGGTTCCTATGATAGGGCACTGTTATCTTCGTGCCAAAATGAGCGATAGTTTGGATGATGTTTTTATTGCGACGTGTGATGAGGAAATCAGACAATATGCCTTATCAATCGGTGCACCATGTATTATGACCGCCGCTACTCACGAGAGAGCGTCAGATAGAATTGCCGAAGCAATGTTGAAAATAGAACAAAAAACAAAGGTTCTACATGAAATTGTCGTTTTGGTTCAAGGTGATGAGCCTATGCTGCATCCTGAAATGATTGATGTTACTGTAAAGGCGTTGGAAATGGATCCAAATCTAAATGTTTCCAATGGTTACGCAACAATCGCAACCAAGGAAGAGTTTGAGGACCCCAATGAAGTGAAAGTCGTGATTGATAATGACAGTAACGCCTTATATTTCTCCCGAGAACCCATACCATCAAGCAAAAAGTGGGACGGTGAGGTTCCTATGTATAAACAAGTTTGTATTATTCCCTTTAGACGAGATTACCTAATTGAATTTAATAAATTGTCGCAAACCAGTTTAGAGAAGATAGAGTCGATTGATATGCTTCGGGTTCTTGAAACTGGTGGCCAGGTTAAGATGGTAGAAGTTTTCCACAAGTCTTTGAGTGTCGATACTATGAAAGATCTTGGTAGGGTGGTTGATTTAATGGAGGGGGATGTATTAATGGGGTCGTATGTTAGTTAGAATATTTTTTGCTAATTTAACATCAACAAAGAAAATATTATATAGATGAAAAATGTCATAGTTATTGGTGATAGCGGATCTCTAGGGAGTTATGTGGCTGATGAATTATTTTTAAGAAAGGTTGAATTTATTCGTCTTGCCCAACTTGGGGAGCTTCAGGATAACCAAGCGTCCTCGTTATAAGGTGTTCGTAGCCAAGTTTCAGTAATATGACAATTTATTTTTTAGGTGGTGTTAATTGTATATTCCACTCGGAATTTTTAGGCTTACCCTCGCAACGTTTGTTCTGATTGTTCATACTGAGAACGTCTATCCCATTTTCAAAAACGACGTAAATTTCGGCGGATTAGGCGTCTGGCTATTTTATCTTGTTTCCGGCTTTGTCATTTTTTCTGCTCACGATAATTTTTATCGGGGCCGAGCGAAAAATTACCTAATAAATCGGCTTATTCGAATTTTTCCAACGTTATGGTTTTGCTTATTATTTTCTCTAGCCATTTTGTACTACGCTAGATTGATGGGAATTGAGGTAGGATTAATTCGCGCTGATTCATACGGCATAAAGGAATTTTTGCTGTCGCTTACTGTTATTGGTGGGTTCTTAAACGAAAATGTTTGGGGTCCCCTTCCCCCAGGTGCGACGCTAACAATCGAAATGAAATTTTACGTTTTGTCAGCGGTGATATTTTTTACTGTTGATAAATATTTTAAAAATAATGGCAGAGGCTTGTTCATTTTTGCCATTCTATTCCTCATAGCTTACATAGTCGTGGACCTTACCAACTCGCAATATCGATGGTTTGGCGCTCTCCGTTATTCTCCAGTATTTATCCTTGGAGCGGCGGCCTATTACACAATGAAACTCGGTTGGCAAAATTTAGGTGCGACAACAATTTTTATTCTTGCTGCGTTGATGACCGTACATTTTACACTCGTAACCGGCTCTTCGAGTAGTTACGACGGTTGGGAACCTTCTCAAATCCGAATAACAACATCAATGTTGTTTGTTTCTATGTTTTTTCTATTGAATTTTTTGGTAAGAATTCACGTGGAAAGCAAAATAAAAATAATAGATCAATTTATGGGGGATCTTACATACCCCCTCTATTTAGTACAGATTCCTCTACTTGCGCTTATTTTTATGTTCTTTGATATGTCTGGTATTATCGATTGGATCATATTGTATTCGATGTGTGTAGTTGCTTCTATAGCATTGCATTTTGCGCTTCAAAGACCACTGGTTGTGCTTCGCCGAAAATGGCGCGGTAAAGAAATATAATAAGGATCAACGGACAATTTGATGAAACTCCCTATTTCTAATATTGCCCTCACTGAATACGATCATCGTAGGGAACTCCTTAGACCTAAGGAGCATTGGATTTTCAATGCATGTCGGCACAAAATTAATGGAAAACTTTGACACATGGGTCTCTGAAAGTATTAGACAAACATGTGAAGGCCGAGATTTTTTGATGAAACGTTTATCAGAATTAGGTTTTCCCACAGCTGGTGGTAAAGGAAATACATTAAGAGTAAACCTACTGGAATCTGAAACTGCAGAGAGAGTTGTAAACGGTTTGCGGAAAAGAGGAATTTATACCAAGGGTGGCTTTGGAAAACCTATTGAAAATCAAATTATCATCACCTGTGGTTCCGAATCTCTTATGAGGGGGCTTCTAGCTGAAGACCAGGATATAATAAAATAGCTAAGGTAAAGGGGTGTCTATACACTATCTCATTACGGGTGGCCTAGGCTTTATTGGTTCAAATTTGTCTCGCCGCCTTATTGAAAAAGGTTACCAAGTCACAATTCTAGACGACAGATCTACACCTGTAGTTAATCAAGTCGATGGCGCACAGTTGCTTGTTGTAGACCTTACAAACCAAGAAGCAGTCGAGAAGTTCAAGGTTCCATCCGCAGATATAATGATTCTCCCTGGCGGACCTACTTCAGGCCCTGAATCTGCAAGTGATCCCGTAGGAACTATTACCCGAGGTTATACCGCTACGCTTAGTGCCCTCCAACTAGCACTAAAAGCTGGTGCCAGGAAGATTATCCATACGTCCTCAATGGTCGTATATGGCGCAATAGAACCAGCTCGTTTGCCCGCCAAAGAAACAGAACCCATGATCCCAACTTCGAACTACGGTGTAATGAAATTGGCCAATGAACGTTTGATAGATATTTACTGTACAGAAAAGGGGCTTTCCTTCAACAATCTGAGATTATTCAACGTTTACGGTCCTGGACAGGATTTGACGCGCTTTGATTCTGGGATTGTCAGTATTTTTCTCGCCCAACTTCTGAAGAGTCCTAAGGTTGAAGTTAGAGGGTCACTCGATCGTTTTCGAGATATTGTGCATGTGGATGATGTTGTTGACGCCGCGATTTTGGCAGCTTGCACTGATTGCCGATCTGGACCTGTAAACGTGGGATATGGCGAGAGCATAACGGTAGGTGATATGATCAGAACAGTATCTGAGGCTTTGGGGCTTACTAATCAATTGGAAATTGACGTTCGACCAGGAACCCCAGGCGACCAACAGTGGATTTGTGCAGATGTAACCCGCTTACAGGAATGGCTCGGATTTACTCCTAAAGTCAATCCCGCTAAAGGTATTAAGGACTTTGCCAATTCGGCACGATAAGGAAGCAACACATTGATCAAGGTGACTTCGGAATCGTCACTCAATACTTTGGAGGTCGTAGAGCTTTTCAATGTTGCGCAGTTCCCTGACGAGACTTATAAATTGTCGAACAAACAAATTAAGGGAATAGTTCACAACGCTGATATCATAGTAACCGGACGAGACGATAAATATCGGTTGCAAGGGATTGCGCTTACTCTAACAAATTATGTTAATGCATGCTATTTAACTGGCGTGGCCGCCCACCCAGATTTCCAACGTCAAGGTCTAGCTACACGATTAATCGAGAAGGCAATAGAACTTAGTGGAGGCGAAGATGTTACGTTCGTCGCTCTTTCAACGCCTAATGCAGTGGCGTTTTACGAGAATGCAGGATTTGAACGGTGTAAAAACGATTTTATGCGCCTTCGTAGGCGCTAAAATGGTGGTTTAATTAATGCGAGTTCTTATTACTGGCGGTAGTGGGTTTTTGGGATCTCACATCGCTGATGCTCTTAGCAATCGTGGATACGAAGTAATTATTCTGGATACCTGCCCATCTCCGTTCCTTCGCGATAACCAGACTTTCGTTCAAGGAAGCATTTTGGAAGTTGATGTAGTTGATAGAGCGATTGAAGGTTGTGATGTTGTATACCATATGGCAGCAATTTCTGATATTGATGCGGCCTGCCTTGCACCGGTTGAAACTATTCGGGTCAATGTGCTTGGAACTGCATTGTTACTCGAGGCTAGCCGAAACGCGGATATCAATCGTTTTATCTACGCGAGCTCTGTTTATGTTTACTCGGATTTTGGTTCATTTTACCGTACATCCAAGCAAGCTTCCGAACTTTTGATTGAAGATTACTGGGAAAGGTATGCTCTTCCTTTCACAATTCTGCGGTTTGGCTCCCTATACGGCCCGAGAGCTGATGATCGCAATGGAGTTTATCGTATGCTCAAGCAAGCTTTGGAAAAACAACATATCATCTACCCTGGAAATGGAGAAGAATCACGAGAGTATATTCATATCTTTGATGCGGCTGAATCTGCGATAGATATTCTGGACGTGAAATTTAAAAATGAAAATCTTAATTTAACGGGTATTGAAAAGATGACATCACGCGAAATGTTGGAAATGATAAAGGAAATGATGCGCGATACAGTTAAGATAGAGTTTCAGAATAACGCAAGGTCTGCTCACTATGTTCGTACGCCCTACAATTATGCGCCTAAACTAGGGAAAAAACTTATCCGAGATACGTACGTTGATTTTGGCCAAGGTCTTCTAAATTGTATGAGGGAGATAGATGAGGCTCGCAAAGGCGAAACATGATTCAATCAAAATTTTCAGAATTGGGTATGGATTTCCGTCACGTAGTCAAAAAAGTCTACCCAAATTTCAAACTACCCCGACCAATTGCATGTATATTAATGTTTGTGGTTGTAGCCTTGGGATGGGTTTTATTTAGAGCAAATTCACTTGAGGATGCAGGCGTTATTTATCAAGGCCTCTCTCAACTAACAATTGATGGCTTGCTCTACGAGCTTGTCAATAATTCTCGAATGGTTTTTGAAACAGTTTTCATATTAGTTGTAGCTTTAGTGATTCAGTTTCTAGAAGAACGAGCAGTCGTGGTTGAGTATTATCGAAGCCACTTACCTTCTCTCATCCGGGGGTTCAGCATCGGATCTGTCGTATGTATATCAATCGCGGCACGTGGCACAAGTGCTCCCTTCATATATTTTCAGTTCTAAAATTACACCGTGAATTTAAAAAGCGATTGGATTGGAAACTCATTTCAACAATTGCGGGCTTGAATGCAAATTGATAGTGCAATTAGCTAGGATTGAACCTAATAGTCAGTAGTAGCACAGATTACTTAATAGAAATAACCGCAATTCTGATACCCTAACTATAGTGATGGTTTCTACAAGATGCCTAAAGACGATGAAAAAGATGATATAAAAGCTTTTTGGAGTTCGTTGTATTTTTCTCTATACGATGGGGTAGACCAAAAGTTAAATCGAGTTCAACTGCTTGAAGCCCTAGATCAAATGGAGGATATGTTCCGATTTAGAAATCATATGGCCGTTGTTGATATACCTTTGAATAATTTATTTGGCAAACGTGTTTTGGAAATTGGACCGGGATCAGGGGGGCATTCAGCTTTATTTGCTAAATATGGTGCAATCGTGACGAGTGCTGATATAACATTTGTACGGGCAATCTCAACCCAAAATAAATTTAGATTATTGGGCAAAATGGCTGATGGTTGCCAGGCGATTCAATCAGATGCCGAATGTCTTCCTTTTAACGATAATAGTTTTGATATTGTTTATTCAAATGGGGTTTTACACCATACCTCGGATATTCAAACTGCAGTAGCAGAGGTATATCGGGTGCTTGAACCAGAGGGCGAGGCTATTATTATGTTATATTGTAAAAGCTCTTGGCATTATTGGGTTAATATGTTTTTAGCAGTTGGTATATTTCAGGGCAGACTATTTTACGATCGAAACTGGCTTGGCCGAGCAACTGAATGGGGTGGGGAAAATCAGCAAACCGTCAAAAATCCTATTACCAATTGTTATACCCGTGGTGGAATTGAGAAACTATTTAAAAATTTTTGTGTCAAAAAGCTGAGAAAAAGTGAATTTTATTTTTATTTAATACCAAAAATAGGTCGTTTTTACCGGCGTTGGCAGATAAAAAAATATGGGGTTCATCATGGTGGGGTGCTTGTCTATGGTGAGCCTTGGCCGATTCAGTCGAGCTTAGAACTGTTTCTGGGTAAGATTATTGGATGGTCCTGGTTCATACGTGCTGTTAAATCCAAATAAGGACTATCAAATTTATTGAACAAAGTAATCCCAAGCTTTGATTTTTTGAGAAGGTCTTAGCTATAGACAACTCCGGATAGTAGGCTATGGCAAGATTGCCATTGTGAAAAACGAACTAATAGAAATTATAAGAACGAATAGTACGTGGAAATCATAATTATATTTCTTTTGTTGTTAGGAACTGAGGACTTCTCTGAACTCAAATTTTTTTGGTAGTTTCGTGAAACTTGCTGTTTCCAATATTGCTCTTAGTGCCTATCGGCATGAAGAGGACTTAAAAAGTTTGCCTGGCATGGGATTTTTGGGTCTGGAAGTTGCACCCAGCCGAGTTTGGAAAAATACATGGCAAGGGCTTTCACCAAAATCCGTGGAAAGATATAGAAATGAGGTCAAAAATGCAGGGTTATCAATTGTTGGCTTACATTCCTTATTTTATGATAAGCCAGAATTGGGTCTATTTCGAGATACCGAAACCCGACGATCGACACTTGATTTTATGGTTCATTTGTCGAAAATCTGCAGAGATTTAGGGGGAAAAACGTTAATTTATGGTGCGGGGCGCTGGCGCCGGAGCCTTTCTATCAATGATGCAATAACCCAATCATTGGATTTCTTCTCTGACCTTATTCCTCGTATAGAAGAGCATAGAACGGTCTTTTGTTTTGAGCCGTTGGGTTCATCGGACACAGACTTTATAAACTCTGTTTATGACTCAATTAATTTCGTTAAGCGTGTAAACCATCCTGCTATGCGAGTACAATTGGATGCCAAGGCCCTAGTAATAAATGGTGAGATGAAATCCGAAGTATTTCAAGCTGCTGCTCCTTTTCTCGTTCACGTCCATGCCAATGAACCAGACTTAGGCATCCTTGGAACCTCCGGGCTAGTCGATAACCATAAGATGGCAAACCTTTTGCGTAATATAAATTATGAAGGGTACGTTTCAATCGAACAAAAAATGATTGGTAAGAAAGCTCCGCTTGAGGCCTTGCAGCGGAGCGCAAAAGTTTTAGAGGAGTGTTACGGATGAAGAACGTATTCATCCAGCCTGAATGGGTGCCGAGTGTTCCAGTTGGAATGCGTGTTCTGATCACTGGGGCAACTGGTGGTTTAGGACAAGCTCTTGTTAGAATGTTGCTTAAAGGATCAACTTGTATAATAGGGGCTCATGGTTCTTCTCAGGTTCTTGAAATAGAAGATGACAGGATCATACCCCTTTCCCAAACCTTCAGAGACGAAAACTCATGTTGCGCATTGGTTGATAATTACGTTGAACAATCTGGAGGAATAGATGCCCTTGTCATCTTATCAGGTTCCATCCGATATAGTGGTCATTGGATGGATATGCCGTCGGACGATTGGGAAAATGAAATAAGTGTAAGCCTTAACCAGCCCTTTTATCTAGCCCGTAAGGCCATGAAGTATATGATTTCTCAAAAAACCGGTGGGAGAATTATTTTTACCGGAACAGAATCAGCTTTGCATGGCGGAAGTTCTAGCTCATTTCCATATGCGATCTCTAAACGGGGAACAGAGTGTATGGTTCAAGGGCTCGCCCGAGAGGGTGCAAAGGATGGTATCCTGGTTAATGGCATGCGTTTGGGCTGTATTGCCAGCGGGTTTCATGAAAGATGGCATAACAAAACTAAAGAGGATATGCAAAAACGGACTGAATTAATTCCACTGAAACGTACGGGTGATCCCGATGAAGTGGCAGCATTTATTATATATTTACTTTCTGGCTATGGTGGTTTCATAACTGGTCAAATGCTTCCAATTACGGGGGGAGATTGGCTGTAGGCACTAAAGTTACAATGTCTAAGTTTATCGGGGATTTGATTACCACTTAGTTAAAAATAAAATGCCTAATCAGACAAACCTATTAGGAAGCCTAGTAAAAGTTTCTAGCAATTTGCGCTACCTTCGTCGTGAGAAAATTATACCAATTCAATGCTAACTGATGAAAAATAAAAATTTTGTTTTTTGGTTCTTAGGGCCATCGTCTTCTGGAAAAACGACTATTGGTAAGATGTTGGTTGAAGAAATGAGGATTACAAATATTCCCGCTATTCATTATGATGGTGATGAAATCAGATCTTTTTTTGGCAAGACACTTGGTTTTGAAGCCCAGGACCGACTTCGCGCTGTCTCTATTTGCGCTCACCTTGCGAATAAGGCCTCTGACGCTGGACTAAACTCGGTAGTTTCGGCTCTGACGGCTAATGATGATGCTCGAGATTATATTTCTGATAATGTTAGTAATATCATTCTCATATATTTGAAATGTCCCATTGAGATCTGCATTAAACGGGACTCTCGGGGGCTGTACCAAGGCGTAAAGGAAGGAAAAATCGATCCCAAAACAGTTATTGGGCTTGATGAACCTTATCCACCACCTTCAAATCCAGATCTAATTATTGCCACTAACGAGAATACACCTGAAGAAAGCGTCGTAATTATCAAAAACTATCTGATAAGAATAGGTTATAAAATTTTTTAGTCATCAGGAATCCAGCGCTGAGAGATCGGTATATGTTGCTACCAATTTACTTAAAACCATGGTTGTGCAACGTGCACCATCCCGAGCAGAACTAAATGATGTAGTAAGTACTCTATTAATGGGATCTGATGGTTTGGTTCTTGCGGCGGAAACTGCTATCGGAAAGTATCCTGTGGGTGTGGATAATATGATTAGAACTCTAATTGAAGAATGCGAAAAGTGGACTGAGAATACATCACTTTCAGCAATTTTGAGTTACTAACACGTTTACCACATTACTATTTGAAACATAATTATGGGCAACTAATTTTTTAATGGTGGTATTCTTACGTAGGTCTGACGAGGTAGGAGACATTGATAGTTCAATCCATTGGTATGCAGTCACCGGCACCAAGGTAGATCTTGACCGTAACCTTAGACTGCGTGATTTGGAGGCTCGTCTTGAAGAAGAGTTTGATGGGGTTCGAGATCAATGGTGGAAAATAGGTAAAAAATTGGGTCAGAC
>Ga0315339_1000831_pt1 | contig 32670 bp, 30 predicted proteins | sample ASW17metaG_FD_204514 | JGI IMG/M metagenome (GOLD analysis project Ga0315339, IMG submission 204514) | Ammonia-oxidizing marine archaeal communities from Pacific Ocean, United States - ASW #17 | ecosystem: Environmental > Aquatic > Marine > Oceanic | place: USA: California | collected 2016-12-05 | reverse complement strand
TGTATAAATTCTTTAAGACGCAAGCGATAGAAGTTTGCATCGTTAATCAGCCATTTCAGGCACCAATAGCTTACATAGCGTGCAAACTGGCCGGAGTCCAGTTCATTGTTTATTCTCACAACATAGAGTATCTGCGATTTCGTTCATTTCAGAAGTGGTGGGCAATTACTATTTTCTCGATCGAGTGGTTGGCATACAAAAGTGCTGACCTCGTCCTATTTATATCGAAACAGGACCAATCTCAAGCGAGACGTCTTTACAAGTTGACACCCGGTACTTGTTGTTTTTTCCCTCATCTGATCGAACACTCGGTTCCACCTATACGAACTCCACCTGAATCGGAATGCAAGATACTTTATTTTGGCGACCTTCGATATCAACCTAATATTGTTTCTCTTGAGAATATATTTTTTGAAATATTGCCTCTCTTAGGTAAAGAAGACAATTTTCAATATTCGATGATTGTTTGTGGCGCGGAATCGGATAGTACCTACATTCGCGATTGTGCAAAATCTATTCCCCACGTGACATTTTATGGTTATGTGGAAGATCTAGACCGACTGATTAGTCAATGCCACCTAGTATTAAACCCAGTTTTAACAAGTGGTGGCGTCCAAACCAAAATTATACGGTCTCTTAGTATCGGTGTCTCAGTAGTGACCTCGAGTACTGGAGCTCAAGGTATAGTGCAGGAAGTAGATACTCCTAAGCTAACTATAGTAGAAGATAGAAATTGGAAAGGCTATGTTACGAGCATTGTGTCGCTCTACAATAATAGATCCACATTTGACAGTACACCACAAATATTTTATGACACTTATTATTGGAAAACAGTCATCGGTAGATTTTTTGACAGACTAAGTTCTTTAGGTACTCGCAATTAACTTTACGGCAACCCTAAGACCAATATTTGGCTACTGTCCATTGAGGTTAATAGCTTAGGATTTGGATAATCCTTTAATCTATGCGAGAGATTGTTGATATCCTCGATACGACTAATGCTAGTGCTATCAGAAAATCACCAAACACCCACGAGTTTCATAAACTGGAGATGGGAAAGCACCCTATGCGTCGCCTGACTATGGTAGGAACACTTCCTCCGAATGTCGGAATTAGTGAAGTTTGTGTAGAACAACTACGTCACCTGACGCCGGTTTTTGATATTGAATTTCTCGACTTTCGCAAACTATATCCTGAATCCTTACATCCTGGACAAGTGCGCGAGCCTAACGTCGAATTTATTGTTCCCAGCGATGTTAAGTTGCGGCGTATCCTCACTTGGTACAATCCACTAACCTGGATATGGTCTGGCTTTACCCTCCAAGGGAAAGTAGTTCATATTCACTGGTGGACTTATGTCCTATTCTTTCCATTATTTACTCTCCTTTTGATTGCTAAATTTCGGGGTAAAAGAGTTTCTGCTAATGTTCACAACGTTTTAGGACATGAATCAGGTTTTCTTGACAGACTATTCACCCGTATCTTTCTCAGAAACTGTGACATGCTTATCGCTCACTCCGAGCGAAATAGATTGGATCTTATTGAGCAACACCGCATACCCAGCGCCAAAATTACACTAGCTAAACTTGGAGTCTATAAACATCTCGTTCAGTATGAAGATAAGTATGAGGCACGAGATAGCTTGTCCCTCCCAAAATCTTCTTTTATTATTTTAGCCTTTGGTAACATCAGAAAATACAAAGGCACGGAATACCTGCTTGAAGCTTTTGCGAGGGCTCGTCAGTCTTCTATTAACCTTCATCTAGTAATAGCTGGTAAGCCATGGATAGATTGGACTCCTTACCAGCAGATTATAGATAGGTTGAATCTAAACGAATACATTACGTTAAGACTAGAATATATAGATAGTAAAAATATACCGTTATATTTTTCTGCGGCGGATATTCTTGTGCTTCCTTATGTCAATTTTTCTTCTCAAAGTGGCATTGGGTTAGTTGGCCTTGGATACTCAATACCCACTATTGTCACGGATGTTGGAGGCTTACCCGAGCTTGTGGGCTTTAGGAAAGAATTTATTGCACGGCCTAGTGACTCAAAAGAGCTAGCCAACAAACTAGTTAATATCGCAACCAGCCCAAAGTTACAGAATGAATATCGGCAACTAAATACTGAAACAATAGATGCATTTGCTTGGGACTCTACAACACAGGCGATTATAGACCTGTACGACATGTAAATTGGTAGATGATTGGATAACACAGGAATATAGATGGAACACTAAGTAATGGTAACGACACGTTATTCTATACAACACTAAAGGGATTTATACGTCGTACTAAATCTTGATGGAGCTTACTTACAAACCTCTAGACTACCGTCTATTTGTCTAAACTCTTCTGAATATTTAATATAGTTTTTCATCGGTAATTCTTCTAGAATTTTGACAGGCTGATATGATCCCTCTGGATTCAAAATTATTGACTTAACGCATGAATCGGACCAAACGATACTTAACAAAGAATTGTTCCAATCCCACACATAATCCTTATAAGGGTCCTTCCCAAGTTCAGTCGCTTCCCAACGAACGAACCCTGTATTTTCACTCAAAATTCGTTTGTATTCGTCCGCCGCATTTCGCCAGTATGTAGTGTCGTATGCGTTAAACCCCATCATAACTAAAATAAATAATGACAATACTCCTAATCCAAGGCGATTCAATTTGGGTTTCATCCTGGCTACTATTAACGATGCGATTAACAACACTGGTAACCAAAACGCCGTAAATGTTCTACTACTAAAAGATATATAAGCCGTTAGTGTGTAGTCTGTGAATGTTCGGATATAAATGTAATATGCGATAGGTATTAAGGCCCCAATAAAAAACAATTTTCGGATCAGCTGAAATCTTTCTGTACTCAACCATGCAAACCAAAACGACAGTGAAAAAAGAACAGTAACAATCGCTTCATTATTTCGTCTAAATAATGGAACCGAGTCAAGAAAATTTCCTCTGTTACCAGGCGATCTTGGATGGAAAATAAACCAGGCTGCTATAGCAATTGTTACGATGGTTAATAATATGGTCCCAACATAGATTATCTTCTCTTTATAGTTTGTAGTTTGGAAAAAACTGTACCCCGCGAAAACAAGAAAGATTCCTGCAGGAATTAGAGCCGTCTCATAAAGTCTCCAATAGATAACCAACATAATCCATAAAATGAAGCCGTCGAACCACGTTAATGATTGCTCTCGGGTAAGTAACATCAGTATTGGCCACGAAACTAGCACCATCACATGACTCTCACATATCAAATCATAATCCGCTATTGCATTGAAATAATACAGAGAGATTAAAGGAAATATTAGGTGGCTCTTACACTCTCCACGCCTAGACCAATAACATATAAGAAAAAAGACTACGTACGGTATGAATATACCCGTAGCAAAAATTCCTGAGAGAAATGGTATTGAGGTAATTCCTGCTTTTACTGCCAGGACTAATGGCCATAAATTTATATATTCTGCATACCGCCGAGACCAAGCAATGTTGGCAAATCCCTGCTTGTCCAGTACCTGGTAAAAATAATTTATGCCGTCAAGAGATAAATGTTTCTCTTCATATAACTTGTATACAAGGGTCAAAAGAAAACCACTGTATAACGTCCATACTACGACCTTTAAACAGAACTCGTCATTATTACTTAGCTTGACATCGGTAACCATACAAATCTTATCTAGTAATAGTGGCTTCGCCTACTATCTCCGCATTTCAGCTTCAGATGATCTCTGAACATTCTCTATCACATAGTAGGGTCGGCCTTTGCTTTCCTCATATATTCTTGCAATGTATTCACCCAAAACTCCTAAGAATGTCATCTGTAACGCACCAAAAGTCAGAACAGACAACAGTATCAACTGTGTCCCAGGAATAGAGCGAAATATCCAAAATTCTATTCCCGTAACTCTTACCGTAATTACGATAAATCCAACAACAATAAACAACAACGAAAAAAATACTCCCACTAAAGTGAAAATTCTTATTGGTATATAGGTATTTGAAAAAAGAGCATTCAAGCCATCGGCTAGGAGCCTTTTAATTGTCTGTTTTGGTCTACCTGCATAACGCGGCTCTCTATCGTAGTTGATACCTTTTTGTCGGAAGCCACTGAAAGTCCGGAGATTTGGATAGCTTTTATTCGATTCCTTCATCAAACGTAGTACATCAGCTACTTTTTTATCCACTAGAGAAAACATGCCTGCTTGTGGCTCGATACTCAAAGTCAGGAATCGCTTAATAAGACAATAGTAAATATTAGTTAAAACCCTACGAACATTTTCTTGCTCGCGTGTTCTCTTCACCGTGTATACCGTATCGAAACCTTCCTCCCAACTCTTTATCAATTCGGGTATCAACTCCGGTGGATCTTCTAAGTCCCCATCCATAAAAATAATTGCATCGCCTTTTGCCACATCAAGACCCGCATTAAAAGCACTTTGATGTCCCCAATTACGCGACAACTTGACTATAACGAGCCGTTTATCTATTTCTTGCCAATTTTCTAGTAGCCCTAAAGTGCTATCTACACTTCCGTCATCGACCACGACAATCTCATACTCATAGCCAGTACTTCCTAACACCGCTGAAAGTCTCTCGGCTAAGCGTGCAATTCCATCCTCTTCGTTGAATACAGGAACAATAACGCTAATCAACATCCCTGCTCCTGTAGTTATTTGATTATCCGTGGTTGCCAATTTTTACCCCAACATTGATGTTGCCTAATATAGAAACTCATCAAATAGTTTACTAGTGAACTTGTTACTATTTGTACGTATTTTAGATAGCGTTTGACTACCGCTTCCTCGATCGGATTGTGACGCGTTTAAATTAGTATGTTGGCGAACATACAATCATAGAACTACCTATTAAGATGAGTTGGAAATATTGAATAGACAAGTCCCTTGAATCCGCCCAAAACATAATTGCCCGGAGATCTTGCTAAAAATATTTTTATTCCCCTCCTTATAGCTTCCTGTTCATTCCCTAAGATTCGGAACAGCAACTTTATCCCATCTTTTTTTAATAAGCTTAGTACAGCTATTTTTACAGATACCATAACTATATAACGTCTGACAGCTTCCATTTTCTCGATTCCACAACGTTTTTCTAACTCATCAACTATGTTTAGTGCCCCTATACAACTACCCACACACCCGAGCGTAAACTGGGTCCCATTCTTTCTATTGCTACATCCACTTAACAGTACTTGGGCTTTCGAGTGCTCGACACCAGACGAGATAAAAAATATTTTTGTATACTCCGTCTGAACAACACTGCTGTAGTGGATTTGTTTAATCTTATTTGTAGTGGAGACCGTACCTGCGTGCCTTCGACTATAAACAAGTGGCGCCTCTAGGTTCATCGCTTGTCCTTCGTATAGTATACGGGACCACATTTCATAGTCCTGTGCAGCTTCATAGTTCTCGTTATATCTAAAACCAATTGATCGAAATATGTCGCCTTTAACCATAACTGTCGAATGAATAAACGGGTTCATAAACATAAAATGTGTCCGTATAGACCAATCATCTAATGGAAGCCTAGTTGGAAATATTGGAGTTAAATCATGAGTAGTGAATACAACATTGCTTCCACAAATAACTAAATTGTTGTTTTTTCGGAAACATTCTATTTGACGTGAGAGCCGATCCTTTAATGCAACGTCATCCGCATCTAGTCGAGCAACCAAGTCTCCCGTGGCAAAATCTAGCCCTATATTCAAACTTGATGCTAACCCGACATTGTTAATGTTATTTATCGCAGTAATCCGACCATCAATTGCAGCCTGACTTCCTATAATTTCTGCAGTTCCATCAGTTGAACCATCGTCTACAACAATTAGTTGGTACTTCTGAAACGATTGGGAACGTATACTCCGTATTGCCTCCAAGATGTAGGACTCTGCATTGTATGCAGCCATAATGATGGATAATTCACAATTAGTAGAATTCATATGGCCCATCAATGTCGTGGACATAATTCAACAATTTTATGAAACAATTAACTAATCCTATTCGGTTTGAGTTCCGTCCCATTTCGACTAGCATTAATTAATACAAACGATTGTTTTCTCATATGTGCCGTATTTTACAGTGAAGTCGATAACTAACATAGAAAATAGCTAGCACGGCCCAAAATGAGCACCCACTGTTCTATGTTTAATGAAACCTACATTTAGAATTTATAGGGCGCGATAACCTAAGTCGGCACTTCATGGTGACAGACTTAAGGTTTGCTGCAAACTGTCACGTTGATCATTTTCAAGCGAACTTGCAATGAAATTAGTTTTTATATTAAAACGAGTCAATTACTATCGTATCCTTGCGCCATTAATTAGTCAGGGATTGAGAAGAAATCATACGATCGAAATATGGCTCGACTGTACTTCTACCGATGATGGCCAGAAATCTTACCTCAATCTTGACAATCATGACCCAAACTTCCTTAAAAACCTGTCGAATCTTCCACTAATTCGGAAAATTACAAACATAGAGGAATTCGATAAACGTATTAAGCTAACAGAAGGGGTGGATTTTTTTACAAGCCTACACACAATCTGGTTTCCCATATCAAAACAATCCCTAGAAGTGGTCGATGGAAGGTGGTGCATCTGTATGCATGGGCCAGACACCTTTATGGAAGAACCAACAGCGACCTTCCCAAGACACCATCTCTACCAGAAATATCTGTTCGTTTATTCTGCATACTGGCTAAATTCTGCAGAATCTTGGATAAAAACTTATCAGAATGATCGCAAGGACATATTTTTTTACACAGATCCTAATCACGTTCATATCGAATCAACGGGCATGCCAATGCCTAGCAAGGACATCTATAATTACCCTAATAGAAATGCAACAAACAAAAAATATGACATCCCGTCTGATAAAGAAATCTTGATCTACTTTCCCTTCCCTTACTCTCCTTCTAGGAACCACAACGCTAACAACTACAACTGGCAAATTACATTTTCTGGGCTCTTCCAAAGAGGATTTCACCACACCTCGCGGTCTAGTTCTAAACTATCATTTTTACATTATCTAAAGTCTCTACTAAAACAATTGTTCCTTTGGTTCAAAGTAGTAAAGGACCCAAATTCTAGGGCATACCTAAGTCGTGGCCAAAACGAGAAAGAAGTGATCCGATCTATACGACGTTTTTGTGATAGAAACAATCTTTACTTTATTGCAAAACCAAGAAAAAAGTTTCCATTTGCAACCTGCTTGTGGGCGTTAGCCGATAAAGTTGTAGATGATGATGAAAGCCAACAACATCCATCTACACTTCAAGAACTACTGCAACACTCCGCATTGACGATTGGATACCATACTACGGCTTCTCTTGAGTCCATTCATTTAAATGTACCCTATCTGAACATCCAGTCCCCGGATTCATTCTTTAATGGGTCGAGCCACAAACATTGGTTCCCGACTTCGGTAGGCGAATTGTTTAACTTTCCAGGTGTGATACACAATTGGTCAATAGATGCTTTTATCAACGATTTTGATAAATGCAAAATTGACGAATTTTCTATCAACAGGGACATGAGGGAGCACTATATCAAAATGTTTATTGGAGACCCTGAGCAGGATTCTTCAGAAAAATTCTATACTTTAATTGAGAGATTTAATCGGTATCAAGATAGTCAATGACTACTGAAAGGATATTTAGTACATGAAATTTGCCGTTTGTATACTTGCTCACCACAATCCATGGCTAATGACAGCCTCTTTAATATCTCTTGCTATGCAAAAATCCCATGAGGATTTTGATTTACATATTATCTATATTCGAGGCAATGGTGAATGCAGAGATCGCGAGTCATATAAGGAATTTTATGAAATTGTTGACAAGAACAACGACTTAAATATCCAATTAACTCCAGACGATACACGCATTATTGACATCATTGAGGGAACCAGGTTTGAGCCTCAGTTTCATGAGCACGAGAATGACCACGGCCTTGACTCAGGCGCCTGGTATCAATTTATCCGTAGTGGGAAATGGCACCAATACGACTATGTCTTCTGCTTTATGGAGGGCTTTTTGTTTACTGGCACTACGGTATTTTCATCTATAACCAGATATCTTGCTGATACCAGGGTAGATTTCTTAGATATGGGGTTTGAGAAAAGATTACTAACACCCTATGCCGTAGAAAATTATCTAACTCGGGGACCCAACCCAACTGAACTCGACTACTTCCACCAGAAACAATGGAATACAGTATTTTCGTCTTTTCGACGTGATGCAGTCTTTAAAGACTTGTACGACAAGTGGAATGACAACCAAGCCGTAAAGACAGTTGATATCGGCAAAACGGAATATCACGTTCCACGCAATACATATGGACCAAGAGATTTAACTAGGTTACTTAGGACTACCGGTCTTACGCCTGATTTAGTTTCATTTCTTGTTCGTGGTGAACGCATCTTATCTACCTCCGACGGAGTGATAGGTTTCGAAGATAGAGCAAACATATCAGACGAATGGAAAAACTATGGTGGCATTAGGTTTCATCTTGAGACTAATCCTTATTATTTTGGGTGCATGTGCCAACATGTATTTTCCAAAAACTTCTTGAATTCCCTCAACACTGCATTAGACAATAACAATTTATATAACGTTATGAATCTACCTTTTTCGGCAAGCCCGGTTGAAGTGATATGGGGTTTGATGCCTGCTTGGCTTGGGTATACAAAATGGTATTTTGACGGAGTCTATAGACCACGAAAAAATTTCTTTAGTTATGCTCGCCAAGATGACCCTAGAAGCATCAGCTACTATCTAAATCGCTACTATCATAGAGACCTAACCGTCCACGCGGACGGCGACAAAATTCGTATCAACAGACTTTCAAAAAAAAGAAAGGATGTTCGTTCCACTCTCGGTGACCTATTTTTTTCGGATAACCGATAAGTAATCTTTATCTACAAACGCTTCAACATGCCTATACATCGTTTGTGTGGAAAAGAACTTTCATCTGCGATAATCCATCTTGGTAATCTGGCCGTAGACCTTCAGCTCTCTCTCTAGATAAGCCGTTAATGAATTCCTACTTAATATAAAAGATCGAGCTTGACTACCAAGACTGGCGCACAAATCTGAATCCGCTACTAATCTATCTATAGCCACTCTCAAAGAAGTAGCATCTTCTCGACACACCAAGCCATTATGCTCGTCAGTAATAAGTTCAACAATTCCTTGAACCCTAGTGCCGATCACAGCCAGACCACAGGACATTGCTTCAATCAAAGATTTCGGATTACCCTCGTATTTAGAGCATATTACATATATCAAATATCTCTGATAGTACCTCTCAAGTTGTTGATTTGGAATTACACCGAGGAACTGCAGTTTGACATTTAACTTTTTTGCTAACGAACTTAATGAAGCTTTTTCTTCTCCTGAACCTATTATATCTAGCCCATAATCACTTCCTGATAAAGCTTCGACAAGCAACGCAATGTTTTTCTGCTTGTTTAGTCTACCTACGACAAGTAACTGACCAGATTTTTCCCCAACAGTGGACATCGGAGTAAAGACGTCAGTATCAACCCAGTTCTCGTGTAAGGTAATTTTTTTGCCGGAGACGCCAAAAACATTTTCTACATTGTCTCTATCACGTGCACTAGCAACGAATATATGGGTACCGGATCGGTAAATATACGAACTGATTAACTTCAACAATTTCAGTTTTAGACTTTTTGCTCCACCTAACGTCGCAAACGTATATGCATCATAACCACAACGAACTAATAATGGTTTACGCCAAACTTGCTTTGCAATAGCAGCTACCCACCCACCCCATATTTGATTTGTCTTGAACAGGTCAGCTACTTGGATTTCTTTTCGAAATTTCCAAGGTATCAATAAAGACTGTAATAACGCTAAACCTCTATTTCGGGGCTGACTGAGTCGCTCATATATGGGCACGAGATTGATACCACTGATACTGCTTTGCCATTGCCTATCTGACGCATTTCCATATGTAATAAACGTAGTGTGGATACCCTGTTGTAACATCTCCTGATAAATTCGTGTCTCTCGCTCGAGAATGCCAGCGTTAGCCCAATCTTCCAGAGACACGCCAAACGTAAAGAAAAGAACAATTTTCAATTGTGATTGGTTACTTTTGTTCAACAAATCCAGACATAAATTGTCTCCACAGTCCTAACTGTGACTCATAATTATTCTGTTTTGATGTTTCCGATGCCTCATTTATTACCGGTCCCAAGTTACCTGAGTTTTCGATCACATATTTACTCCACCAAGCAATCTCTTCTACATGCCCAACATCAGCAAGCCAACCATTTTCTCCGTGACGCACTAAATCTACAGCTTGTCCAACTCGCGTTGAAACCAAAGGTATGCCCGCGGCCATTGATTCTAGAACTGCGCGTGGTCCACCCTCCTCCCGAGAAGCAACAATGTACAGATCAAGAGCATGATATAGATCACATATTTCACGATAATCAACCAATCCTAGATCTTTATACGGTATACCTAATTTCTCTAGACCAGTTTTTACATAGCCACGAGCAAGTCCACTAAGTAATACGAATAGTTCATCATAATCTTGTTTCAGAATTTCGAGGACATTCAAGAATATGTCGGGGCCTTTAATCAACTTTGGCGCATCACCAGCACCCATTCCAATACCGTCCTTTTGAAAAGATCCAATAACAAGAGCATCATTTGGTACACCGTATTTCTGCCGACTCGCCCTCTTAAAGCTCGGATTGACCCTTTGAAACAAATTAGGATCAATACTAATTGGAATCTTAAACACCTTGCTAGGATCGATACCAGTATTTAGTACTAGATTCTCAACACTAGTACAGCTTACCTGAATTCGACTAATACGTTCGTGGTTCTTCCTGATACTTGCAACATACGGGGAAAACTTATTGTCAAGTTTCGGATCACCGTGAAAATATGGGAAAGCAACTCTATGATTAAATTTATGCCAAAACTTTAGCACTTCTTTGCTGACAAAAAACAAACATTGCTTGTTGGTAGTCCTACGGTATCTATTTTCTATAACTTCAATATTGAGAGTGGCGCATATCCTAGCAAGTTCTTTTGAAATTTCAGAGAAAACCCACTTTTCTCCATCTTCAACTATCATCAATTTGGAATACGATTTCCATCGCCTAGAGATAAACTTATCAGGGAAATAACGACAAGCCACTTCAACCACGCGAACAAGTTTGTTAGGTCTCAAATTCAATTATTTAAATGTGCTTCTATCATTCTGTCGACTACATACTTCAAGCTATATTTTGCCTTCCAACCAAGTAGGCGACGCGCTTTTCCCGGATTAGCGTAGCTCTTATATATTTCCTGAGGCCTTTGATACTGGTCTGAATACGTCACGTGATCATTCCAATCAAGCCCAACTTTCAGAAAGGCTATTTCTATAAATTTTTTCAGCGAGAACGATTCCCCAGTTGCGATGACATAATCGCCTGGTTCGGGATAGGTTAGCATCAAATGCATAGCTTCAACATATTCTGGAGCCCAACCCCAGTCTCGTATAATCTCAATATCTCCAAGCGACAGTATTGCTCGATTGCCATTAGAGATTTCTACCGCCGCTTTAGCTATCTTCTGGGTAACAAAATGTTCTGCGCGAAGTGGCGACTCATGGTTAAACAGAATGCCTGAACTGGCAAATATTCCATAAGAATCTCGATACATAGATACAAGATTTCTCGACGTAACTTTTGCTATGCCATAGGGACTTCTAGGATTTATTGGAGTCGATTCATCAGCTGGCCCATCTCGAGTATTTCCAAAACACTCGCTTGAGCTTGGATCAAAATATCTTGTAGTCGGACTCAGATTACGAATGCTTTCAAGGCAATTTAAAGTATTAACAACAATCTCTTTTAGGCAGTGTTGAGGTCGAATGAATGAGTCAGCTACTGACGATGGACCACTTAGATTGTAGAATTCGTCAGGTTCATATTTCCCTATAGACTTAGACAAAGTAGCATAATCAGACGGGTCGACTTGAAGAATTTTTAGCTGATCGACTAATCCCAATTTGCTTAGATTAGAGTTTGTAAAAGCAGAAGATTCACTCTTTCTAGATAAGCCTACTACCTCATATCCCTTCTCTAGCAGAGTCTTCGCTAATAGAGATCCATCTTGTCCCGTAATGCCAAGTATTAACGCAGTTCGACCACTAAGTTTGATCACGCTAGAAGCCAGTTATATTGTCTAAATTGATTAAATCGTCCTTCAACATCTAACTTGAAATTCAGTCGTGATTCCACCGTGTGGGATATAGAAATATCGAAGTAAGAATCTCAACAATAAGATAGTCAGTTATTAAATTAACGGTCAAATACAAATTTAGTCACGACAGCTTTCAAGGGCCTTCAATGCTCAGTGATCTTCTTTGCGACTTTATCGAGCATAAATATCCATCGAGACCTGTAGGAATTTTGTTCCCAAACGGAAACTGGAATTGATTTTTTCTCACCCGATTTGACAATTTGAACAATTTCGCGGGCCATCTGCTCGACGTCCGTTGGATCTGTAGAATAAAAGTGACAACTTTGATCATTTAGTCCTAGTTCTCGGGTCTCTCTACAATCAAAAGTAACCATGTTACTTTTCGCACCTATACATCGAAATATATCCCAATGAATCAACCAGTTTCCGTTCTCTCTTTCGTAATGTGACATTCCCCAGTCAGCAGCAATATCATCTTTAGAACCAATTTCATGGAACGGAACATTCAACGCGTAATTGCCTGCACGATAGTGTTCTACATCACCAAAACAATTTACTACTTGAAAATTTGAATAATGTTTTAAATCTTCCAATAAATTGTGTTCTACCTCGGTATTAGATCGTCCGTTAAAATTGATTACTGTGACACCGGCTTGGAGAATGTAGCTCAAAAGATCCTTTCTATGAAATTGAGCTGTAACTCTCCTAGACCTGTCTAACGTCCCGTTAAATACAATGTCGTATTCTTGATACTGGTGATCAATTGTTTTCCTATCCTCTTGAAACCCTAATGGTAAATAGTAGAAATCTGTAAATGGTCCTACTTTATGAGCAAGTTCGCGTGTACTTTGCTCAAATACAATTCTTGTATGGTCAAATATTTCAGGTTTGTTAATCCAATCGACCTGATTAAATGCCCAAACATACTTATCCACGTCACTAGTTTGTTGGAGAAACTCTTTTGCTGCATCGGAAATTCCGATAAACAACACTCCCGCGTATTTTTTCTGTTTGCGAAAAAATGCCTTTTCCTGCAACACATCTATATCCAACAGCAGATTTCTGCGCTCGACAATAGTCCGAATACAACTCTTTAAGTAGCTATAATCATGTTGACTTCCGTACGCTGAGGAATATTCGGCCCGTTTAGGAACTTTTGGTACTACAGCCAGTCTGTATTTAAGAGGCTTGTACATTCTAGCCAATATAGAAATTCCTTATCGTCGAACACACAAAATCGATTTGATCTTTAGTTATCTGATTGCTTGAGGGAAGCCATAAACCCTTGCTCCCAATAATTTCGGATACTGGGTAATTTCCACCAACAGCATATGCCGGTTGCGTGTTGATCGGGGGATACATTAATCTAGTTCCAATGTCGTTGGCTTTTAGATATTGGCTGAGTTCATCTCGCTGGTCTACAACGGCATCTATAAACCAAGGGGTCGTATGTTCACAGTCTTGATAAAATAATTGTACGTTTTCGATATCTTTTAGCTTCTCGCGATACTGTTTATAAATTTCTTTTTTCCTTTTTATGCGGTAATTAAGTTTCTTTAATTGCGCTAGGCCTATAACTGCCTGAATATCAGTGAACTTAAAGTTGTATCCAACTGTTTCATGAATATCAATACCACCTTTTGCACGACCAAAATCTTTCAGTAGTCTTAATTTTTTGGCAACTAAATCATCATTCGTTACTATCGCACCCCCTTGTCCTGTGCTTATTATCTTTGGAGTTGAAAACGAAAACGTCCCCGCTATTCCAACCGTACCAATGTGCCTACCATCCGGATAAAATGAGCCTAGTGCCTGTGCTGCATCTTCAATCAAAAATAAATTTCGCTTAGCACAAAGATCTTCGAATTGCGCAACCTCATTTTTAGCGTATCGTCCATTGGCTGATACCAAAATAATAGCCTTAGTTTTATTCGTAATTGCCCTCGTCACCAAGTCAATATCTAAGCAAAGTGTATCGCGTTCTACGTCAACGAATACTGGTTTCGCACCGATCAACTTAACAGAGTTCGGAGTAGCAACCATCGTGTAATTTGGAACGATTACTTCATCACCAGGTCCTAAGTCACAAACTAAAGCCGCCAACGTCAGACTGATAGTTCCGTTATTAACAACGACACAGTGTTTTGCATTTGTATATTTCGCTAATGAATCCTCAAATTCAGTTGTCCTAGCAAACTCGGTAACCCAACCACCGGACTCCATATAGTCAGCTAAAGCCTCTTTCTCTTCGTTGCCAAACCACGGCTCGAACTGAGGTATGGGACTCACGGTCATGATCTTTACGCAAGCTTTCGATTCTGTAACAACATATTGTGCCCAATGATCTCAGCTAGTTCGAAGTTAGTAAGCCTACTGAGTATCCAATCCTTACTGGGTTGGCCTTCATAGATCTCCTCATCAAAATACTCCGTATAAAACAGCCTTGTGCGGTTCTGGAGCGTATCTAATCCACCTTCGATTAACTCTCTTTCACCACCGTTCACATCCGCATAAATCAGATCTATAGTTTTAGTACCTAAGTTTTCTAGACACCACTCATCAAGTCGGGTACTTTGAACTTCAAGCGGTTCGCCAAATGTTATTGCCCACTTATCAAGATGTTTCTTAGGTTTATTTATACTGCCAGACATAGCCCAGCGTACTCCGTAACCATATTTATTATCTAATCGTTCTAGACTTGGGAAAAATTGCGTTGTACCTAACTCCTCACAAACAGCTTTCTCCACTAGAACAACCTGACCTTTTTCAATCTCTTTACTCCACTTTGTTCGAAACTTAATGATAGCTTCTTTATCTATCTCAAACGCAAAAACTTTTGCCTTACTCCAACATTCAAATATTTCTTCAATTTCTCCGCCATCGTAGGCACCAATATCAAGAATAATCGGCTCTGCCCCCCCAATTATTTCGAATAACTTATGGTTCCTAAAGAAATTAGGTTTAGGTCTGATTCGTGATGCAAGCTTTTTTAAAATATTTTTCATAGAAAGTAGCCCACTTTCTGAGGAACTAAGTTAATAACAGCACTTCGTTTCTTAATTCGATCGAGTTCTATCTAAAACTCACATTAGATTATTGATTTTTAGCTTTAATCGCTTCGACGTTTAAACTAATCAAAATCCCGTTTTCCTTATCCATATGAGGCACATACGCTTGACTATAGTCATCGCAGTCAGAATGATCTGTATCTCGCCAGTCAAATCTTCTGATCGACTCAAATCCAGAACCTTCAAGAACACCTTTTAATGAGGTAAAGTCATAAGCAGTCTTATGGTACATCGAAGTATCGTCTTCATTCCTTGTCCACTTTCCATAAAGGGGACCTAATATTCCTATGTGCTCAATGTCTCCATACTTTCTGTAAACCTTTACTATTCCTTCAAAATCTGGAACAGCCAATCGAAGGATTCCACCAACCCTTAACACCCGACGCCACTCATGCAAAACTGCTACAACATCTGTGCGGTCAAAGTATTCTAGTGAATGAGAAGCATAAATAAGGCTTACTTCGTTATCACCGATAAAAGATAGATCATAAATATTACAACAATAGTCAATGTGAGAAGATTGATTCAGATCAACATGAATAAATCCAGGAATGTATCTTTCACCGCAACCTAGATGTAGCTTCGATTCTCTAAATGATTGATTTGTCTTCATCTACCCCAATAAACGGTCCATTTTTTGCCTCAATAATCTGCGTATCATCTTCTAATATCGTATATCCATGCCCCCCGGAAACCAGAACACCAAGGTCTCCTTCGCCCAAAAATATTGTCTGAAGATACGCACCGTTGTCATCTGTTAGTTCAAGGTTCATAGAACCTCTACGAACATATACCATTTCCATGGTGCGGTCTGCCATTCGTGGCACTTTATTATGAATATGCCTTTGCAAATTCTTTCCTTCTGGATACCACCACGAACCAACTTGGATGAACAATTCATCAGGCGTAATAAAATTTAGCCCCCTAGACCAATCTGAGTCGCGGTAAACGATACAAATAAGTTTATCATTGTCAACAATTCTCTCCATAAGATAGACCTCGACTCAGTTATCTCGTTCTGCCAACACAGGCTTGGAAGTCGGCCAGTCAATTTTTAAACGTGGGTCATTCCACTTCAATACAAATTGATCTTCTACATCACTATATCTGCCGCGATACGCTAACTTGTAGTGGTAAATGGCATGCTCGCTGACCACACAATAACCGTTGGCACAATTCGGTGGAACGAGAATCATTTTTCTTTGATCTCGATCTAATGAGAAACTAACGGTATTCAAGTAAGTTTTGGACTTTTTTCTGCAATCAACTACGACTTGAAATATTTCACCATAGATACACGATACTAATTTCCAAGTCTTAGAATCCCCATGAAGACCTCGTATGACATCTTTTCGCGACTCAGAAAACTTGTCATGTGTGAACTTCAGGTTCTTGGGTAGATAATTACTAACAATATTCTCAATGTAGCTAGTAAATAGCGTTCCCCTATGGTCTATGTGTACACTAGGTTCAAAAATTAGCAGATCTGGAATAGTGTCACATTTAGTAATCTTAAAAAGATCTCCTTCCATCATAATTGCTAGGTCACCCAATTAATAGTAACTCTTTATCTACCACCTCTTTTTCTGACCTCACCATCAATTCTACTAGTTCCTGAAAAGTAGTCTCCGCACACCATCCCAATTCAGTTTTAGCCTTAGTCGCATCTCCCTTTAGATGGTCTACCTCTGTTGGGCGAAAATATCGAGGATCAATCTTCACTAAAATTTTATCGGTTTTCTTATCTACTCCTATTTCATTTTCTCTTGTGCCGTCCCAAATCAATTCAATTTCTAGATTATCGAACACTTGCTCCACGAACTCTCGTACAGTATGTGACTTACCTGTTGCCAATACATAATCTGACGGCTCATCTTGCTGGAGCATTCTCCACATACCCTCAACATATTCTGGTGCATATCCCCAATCTCGCCTAGCATCCAAATTTCCCAATATTAAGCAGTCTTGTAAGCCTGCTTGAATCCTAACCCCAGCTCTAGCAATTTTCCGTGAGACAAACGTAGCTCCCCTTCGTGGCGATTCATGGTTGAACAAAATACCATTACACGCATAGATGCCATACGCTTCTCTATAGTTTACTATGGCCCAATATGCATATAGTTTTGCAACTGCATAAGGGGATCTCGGATAAAATCGGGTAGTCTCCGTTTGGGGGGTATCGGTCGTGTTTCCGAATAATTCACTCGTCGATGCTTGATAAAATCTCGTTCTCAAGCCTGACTCCTTAATGGCGTCTAAAAACCTTAGAGTCCCCATTGCACCAACTTCAGCAGTGTACTCAGGCACATCAAAAGAAACTTTTACGTGACTTTGCGCTGCGAGATTATAGATTTCGTCTGGTTCTATTTTCTCGAGAAGTCTATTTAAGTTGCTCGAGTCAGTTAAGTCTCCATAGTAGATATCTAACCTTTCGTGATCCAAAATATGATCAATTCTCTCAGTATTGAATACGCTACTTCTTCTAACCATGCCATGAACCGCATAGTCTTTCGACAAAAGTAATTCGGCTAGGTAGGACCCATCCTGACCAGTAATACCTGTAATAAGCGCCCTTTTTTTAACCTTCATGCTCTATGAATTATCTCAAAGTTCATACTATAGACGGGGGGTGAAAACGACGGATTAATTTATTCTAATTGGGTGTTTTTGAATTTGTGATTTCTAGGTTACGTCAATCATATTCCATATCGAAGCCTAAAGTTTGCTACGAACCCCAATGTCCTATTCTGATGAGTCCCAAACTGTCCGATTTTGTGAATACGATTTGCAAATTGCATATACTTTGCACAAACATCGCTTATTGTATCGAGTCCAATTGGCCGGTTGCGTCCAACTAACTGTTGGATAGCGGTATCGATTTTCTCTAATACATCGGCTGACTCCCGAAACCTTATCGCGTTGTCTCTCGTAATTTCCTGATTACTACTTCCAATTCTTACAACCGCCGGCAAGCCGCAATGTAATGCTTCCAGTAGACTATTTGAACATGCCTCGAGCTTGCTAGCAAAAATAAATAGATCGTGTGATCGCAACTCTCTTGCTAGATTAACTGGATCTAATGGACCTACCATACGAATATTTTGAAATGGACGGTCGACTCTGCCAACAAAAGTCATCTGATACCGATCATAATCTAAGTTTTGGTCTAGAAAATGATAAATATCGAATCCCTTTTCCTGACTCGCCGACCAGCTACATGCAATTAACCGTGTTTTTCTATCCTTGTGACTAAGAGGCTTATCTTTGTGCCCTGGGTGAAATATTGTCGGATCAGGCGCATTGTGTATAACTGCCTCATATGTATTTTTTTTCATCCCGTTCAAATAGGACTGGCTTCTACTCCAGTGGGACTGAAAGATAGTACCATCAGCAATGATCTGATTAGTCCGAAATATTTTTCGATCAAGTCGTACACCCGCTTTCCCACGATACGCCATTGGACCATCGACTCTATGAAGAAACATTTTATTTGGGAAATCTCTTCGAAATCTCACAACTTCTTCAAGTTTATGGTGGCTATTGAACAAAATAACGTCAGCCTTGTCGGCAGTATCAGCCCAATTGTTTCTAGCTTGAAGTTCGAAACGTAGCCCTTTCAAAAACTGATTGCCACCCCCCCATGGCCCATCCTTGAAATCAACCAAAATATAGAATGTTAGATCGTTAACCATTTTACTCTAGCAACTACTTTTCATATATACACTTACTTCTCGCAGATCACGAAATAGCCAGTGGTTATAAAGTGTTTTTGTTGATCAAATCTGTTGTCTAGAAACTGGAAAAATGGTCTTGCCCGATTTAGCAACTTTCTCAGAATTACGTATCTCGTCTTAGAATTTGCTGAGTAAGTAAACGAAATTCGTAAAATATCGCTTAGCACTGCACCTACTGAACCCATTGGGTCTATCGTATGGATTTGAAACCCAGACTGGCTTACTAGTTGTCTGATCATTACTGGAGTGTAACGAACATGATCTTCTGGGTAATCAGCATGTATAGGCACCAAAAATGGTGTAGAAAGAAGCATCATGCAGCCAGGTTTAGAAACTCTATACAACTCATCAAACACTTGCCTTGGATTAACCAGATACTCCAAAACTTCAGTCATGATTAATGTATCAAAGTAATTATCTGGTATAGGAATGTCATCAGCCGTGCAACAAAAATCAGGTTCAGTGTTCTCATCGGGGTTGAGAAACAACCAAGCCTCGACTCCTTCAATCCGTCGACTAACAATTACACCATCATAAGGTCTCTTTTGACCCCCTACATCCAACACTTTCCCTTTAATCTTGCTCTTGTGTTGATCTAAATTTTTGTTCAGGTAGCGTCTTCTAAAACTCATTTTAGATCCCTTACGAAAACATATTCCTTATCTTCTCCACGCGTACCCAGCTTACAAAGCAAACTCTCAAACCAATTAACCCCATTAAGAACTATTTCTCTATCATGAAATGCATTAACATTGTCCTCATTAACAATGTCGACTATGTCGTTTTGATGGTCTACTGCCCGATAGCTATTTATCCGCTTAATTCCAAACTTCGCACAAGCATCGACAGTCGTCGATGTATATACGTTTCCCGGAGGAACAAAAGTTGTCGGTGTTTTTTCTAACCAGTCGGTGAATATTTCTTGAGATTTTTCCAAATGCTCAAAATGAGTTGATCTAGGCATAAAGTCCCAAAACTCTCTGTGATATTTTCGATTGGACGAGATAAGTTTCGGTAAATGTTGCCCAACAACACAATGAGTGAGTCCGTGGTTCGCAATTTCAATTAGACCACTATTCGAGGCTTGTTTTAAAATATCTGCCTCAAGAACATATTTTTCTGGGAAAGGTACAAGAGTTCCATCTCTTTCAACCCAACTAGCCGTAATTCCTACTGTTAGTCTGGCGTTATGTTTTTCTAACAATCCAAAAACATCCTCCCAGTCGGACGAAGTTAACTCTCGATATGGTCCCCAAGCTTTATATCGACGCAAGTATTTTAGGAAAAATATATTCCCTAATCTATTTTTTGAATACACTTCGTATTTTTTTGAACTAGCCCCAATATCGTCTATTCGAAGTGCTATATCCATCCGAGGCTGCTCCTTCAAATATTGTCTGTTTCGCTAATGCCTTAGACCACTTCCCTGAAGGTATTATATTCCGCCTAGATTGGAACATAAGCACTTCGGCAAACAATAACTTATGCGCATGAGTTAACAACTTGGGCTTTATCATCAATCCAACAGAATTTATCACTAGATCTTTCTTTGTTCATTTAGAGGCACATTTGTTGATTTACTTCAGGCCGATCACTCCACTTGACCTTAGAAAGGCTCGTACTGTTGATATTTAGGAGGTATATAATCGATCAAACCGTTCAGCACACGATCGAAATGAAAAACCATCTTGAACTTGATTTCGGTCGTTATATTGACGTATTTCGAGGTAAATCCGCAGCCCTAATTCTTGGTGGGCCTAGCCTTATGTCCTATGTCGATAGGCTGAGGTTACTTCTACCTCCCGACTGTATTACATTCGTTGAGTCGAAAGCATTAACCCGTAGATTTATAGAGACAGGAATATCACCAGGTTTCATACTAGCTCCATACCCTGAAAAGCTTAAAGACAATTCTCTTCATAATTTCATCTTGCGATCTTTTTTGGCAAGGGTACCGATCTCATTTTTCTTAAAGCATGAATACCGAACGATTGTCTCTAATCTAAAGACTAACTTCGATCAATACTATGAAAATTGGCGACCACATAAAGGGCGACACAAGAGATACCGCTATCGAAGCAACGCCTATCTACCAGATTCGCCCTACACACACTTACACCACCTCGACCAATCAATTCTCATCACAAATAGATCTCTCCATGAGAACTTCCCTAGTATAGATAATCTACCAAATCCACGACTCCACATTCAGACTTCCGTTCAGGAGGGTAAGTTCAATATTGATCGTTATTTCTCACCAACATGTCACGATCAGAGCTTGGAAATTCAAACCGGTGGATTTCTTAACTCTGCAGCTACTGCCTTCTATCCACTTTTAAAATTTATGGGGTTCTCTCGAGTATATCTTCTTGGTGCTGATATGACGATGCTTGGCTCTATGGAGTACGCAGCGCCCTACATATTTACTACTATGCACCATTTTCACTTATTTTTCCTTTTGACGCATAAGGTCTACAACGCTAATTACAAAATGAATACACCGTACTATTATCGGCCCCTCGAAGAATTCAAAGACTTTGAATTCCTTGCCACAAATAGCCCTATCGAATTCATCAGAGTACAAGAAACCGAGGAATTAACGGCTCCCTTACCGTTCCTGCGCACAATAAACCCGGAGGAAATGAAATAGTGGACAAACGAATTTCCGTATTTTCATTTGGCAGGACTCAGAGCTACCGATGCCCAAACAAAATGTTGAGGGAATTTGGTGACACTACACTAACTGACATCATTCTTGAGAAACTAAAACTTTTTGGTAATCATGCTTTCTTCGCAGGATATGAAGACGCATTTAAACATAAATGTAGCGAACATAACGTACGATTCGTTAGCAGAGACTATAATTCGGTATCGGTAGATGGGCCAATTACTGACATACTTTCGTTTTTGAAATACGAAGTTGCCGAATATTTTCTAATAGTAAACGGTTGTCTTCCCTTTCTAACGATTGAGACAATTCAACGTTTTCTTGATGAGGTTAGATCTCGCTCTTACCAGCCCGCATTTGCTATATCCGTTAAGAATAATTTTTTCTTGGATAATAGCTATCAGCCAATTAATTTTTCTCTTGACATGAAAACTATTAATACAAAATCTGCTCCCTCTGTTTTTGAATTTGCTCACGCTTTGTACTTTTTTAAAAAAGATTACTTCTTTAGAGAAGGTCGCTACTGGGACTGGAATCAGGTGGAGTTTATTAGCATCGATAATCAACTCGAATTGTTAGATATTGATACCGAACAGGACTTTAATATTGCCGAAATTTTGTGGAAATCCAGTTTAAAACTTTGACGTATGGGGTTCTCTATTAAACACGGGACGATTGTTCGCTACTCATCTACTATTGGTCAAAACGACATCCTAAGAAATGTTTTACAGTTACCTTAGGTATTAATAGTATGGCTTTTAATTTTGCGTTACACTTGGCAAAGATAATCTATGGCCACCTAGTCAGCAAACGGGATGCGTCGAGGTAGCAACAACAACCCTTAGTCCGCAGGCTCAATCACCCAAACACTCTTTGATTTCATGTCAAAGTTACTTACCAGTTATTTATACCAGTAAGAATCTACTAATTTACAGTCAGCTAGAAGGCTATTGGGCTAATTTGCGAACATTCTCAATAATTGAATGACCGACCCTAAAATATCCAAACTGCCAGGCATGATCTCGATAGGCGGTAAAGCAAAATCGTCCAAGTTTTAGTTTTGCAGAACCACTAAGGGCATCGGGTAATTTAGACACAACCTCATCACAGGAAAAAGCAATTTCCATCTCAGCCCTTTCTAATATTTTGATATGCTCGGGACTATAATCTCCGTTCGGAAACGCAAAAGATCTTGGATTTTCCCCCAGAATATCCCCAATTTTTTGGTTTCCTAGCAATATTTCAGTTTCTGCCTCATCTGTTGGCAAATTTGTTAATACGGAATGCTTGTTTGTGTGACTGCCAATATGGATGAATGGTTCCGAAGCTAATTTTTTTAACTCACTTGGAGAAAGGGGTCGATCAACATCAGACAGCGGAACGAAACTATCAGATCCAAAATGTTTTTCAATATACTCCTCAATTTCTTCAATCGGCAATGCCTTTAATGACGTTATCTCAGAATTGATATCACCTAAACCTGTTCCCATTGTAACCCGTTTTTGGTATACCACATCCCACCAATACTTCCTGTTATTTAGAATATTGTCGCTACACACAAATATATGTGCCGACACTTTATACTTCTGAAGAAGTGGAAGTATATGAACATTATTGTAATAACCGTCATCAAACGTAAGATATATATACTTGGCACGACTATCTGCTTCATCAAATAGTGTATTTGGTGAAACAAATATATAGCCGGCGTCCAAGAATGTCTCAATCAATATACTATAGTGATCCAACGTTAAGCCTTGCTGTGGTAGCACGTGATTAAGATTTATTTCGTCTTCACTATTAAACACGCTATGGCATAACAAACCTCGAATTCCAGGCTTATCCCCGAATAGTCTCAAATGACAATTGAGATAGGTTTTATCAATTCTCTGGGCTATTACCTTGAGTAAATTTTTTGTTTCCACGTTACTCCAGTTCTCCAAAGACACCAACTTAATTAGAGTCCTCTATACTTACTCTGAAACACTAAAGCAAATTTTTGACGAATTGAATTCTCTTCGCAACTCGATAGCAACCTGAACCAGGAGCTTCCTTACTAGTTCTTCTGTGCACAAACTATGAGATTATTGGCTAGTTTATTGATACCTAGCGCTGTTGCATTACTAGTCAGCCATAAGTGAATATTCTTATTCCAAGATATGGGTAATAGCTTATCTAACGGAAATATGTTTGCAAACCCATGGTGGACACTATCAACAATTGTAAAGTCCGCTTTCCGAAGAATTTTTGTAAAACTGTTAAGATTGTATCTATGTATCGAGATATCCGATGTCGTAATTTTTTCTTGTCGACTTCCAACTCTCCATGATTGTGAGAACCTAAGCTTAAATTTGTGGGCTATTGACACAAATCCAAACCAGTTCGCCAATTGGCGAGGCAACGGTGTTGAAATGATTAACAATCCTCCTGGTACTAAAAGATCTCTAAATTTTTCTAACACGTCCACCGAATGCTCTTGATACTCAAAAAAGCCAAGAGCAACTATAGAATCAAATTCTGTCAAAGAGCTTGTCTTGTCCAATAAATCCCCAGTCACAAAAGAATAGCGATCTTGTATTATCCCAGCCTCTTGTGCCGCAACTTGTGCCAGGTTTATCATTTTGCGGGAGACATCGATGCCTTTAACATAATGACCTCTATGCAGTAATTCCAATGCAGTCACACCAGCGCCACATCCGACATCTAGTATATTTGAAGGTCTGCCTAACCACCGATCAATCATTCCTACCGTATAATTATTTCTATCTCGCAACACTAAGTCGTTAACATTTTCCTGCCGAGTCGACCCATTTTTCCGATAAAGATCTCGCCACGCTACCGCATTTTCTTCAAAATAATACGTTACTTTTTCTTTATGATTCATAAATTTCATCATTTATTTTAAACCACAGCGCAAAATACTATTATCCGTTTTTGTAGAACGCTAGACTAGTGCTAGTAGATTGCAAATATTTTTGAGTTAACAATACATATTATCCCTAGTTTCTAAAATCACTATACAAACAATTTTATATCGAGTCACCACTGAAAGTAACAAATAGATCTATTTATCAACTAGGCAATTCCGTTGTGAATTATTTTCGTAGAGGCTACACACTAATATTCATGCCACACATTTTGATATGGGAAATCTATCCAAGCCCAAATCTACACTGTAAATTGTATCGATAATGAAACCTAACCACAGTGTCTGGCATTTAGTCAGCAAGTACGCACTACCACACAAAATCTGGATTGCGCTAATTGTCGCCACGACGCTCATGGCGAACATCGTGACGACGATTCAACCACTGATTCTCGCGGGGATGTTGGAATCATTTATTGCGACCCCTGCAGACACGCAACTCCTTGTAGCTGAGGCGGATCACGATACTAAGACCAATCTAGGTTTCTTTGATTTGAACACTATTGGTAAAAATACGATTCAGTATCTTAAACAATTTTATGAATTTCCGGAGGGTCAATCTAGTAATACATTATTCTTATTAGCTTCGATCTATCTCATCCTCGTTTTACTTGCTTCGATATTGAATTACTTATCTGCGACACTTGTAAGATGGATTCGCGCTGCCTCCACAAAGGAAATTCGTGGCGACTTAGTAAAACACTTATTTACACTCCCTCTCTCATTCTATAACTACGAAAAATCAGGTGATTTGTTGTCCCGTGTTATCAATGATGCAATGAATACTGCACAGGGTGTCGCTCCACTAGTAAGGAGCATTCTTCATCACGGGACTTTAATTATTATCTATTCAATATTTTTATTTAATACAAGCAAGTGGATGACAATCGCCGTACTGTTTTTATTCTTACTACACTATGGAATTACTAGAATTCTTTCACACCCAGTTCGCATTAGGGAACGAAAAGTATTCGATAGTACTGCTAACTTGTCATCAACTCTCCAAGAAACATTTTCTGCAATTCGCCTTATTAAGGGATTTGCTGCAGAAAACACTCAGTTCCAAAAAGTACTTCACAAACTACAAAATGTGAAGCGGGCTGACTTTCAGTCAGGCCTTGTAACTGAACTTGAACTACCGTCGAGAGCTTTCCTCGATGCATTTGCCATAATTGGGGTTGTTTTGATTGCAACGCATCAGATGCTAATAGGCGCTATGACGCTTCAAGGCGCGGTCATGTTTATTTTTGTTGGGCGTTTACTAATTGATCCGATCAATAAATTCTCCGTAAACTTCTTATGGATACAAAGTCTTCTCGCAGCTTATGACAGGATATCGACAGTTTACAACCGGACGACTGAGATTATTGAAGGGAAAATTAATAAGGTAGAGTTTTCTTCAAATCTTGCGTTGTTAGACGTCAGTTTTTCGTACAAAAATGAAGTTGAGGTTCTTCATTCCATCAATCTGGAAATCTCTAAAGGTGAAGTTATAGCGTTAGTAGGCCCTAGCGGTAGTGGCAAATCAACACTTCTTGATCTATTGCTTAGATTTTATGACCCAAGTAAAGGAAGTATTCTTATCGATGGTACCAACCTGAAAGACCTACGGCTCACGCCGTATAGACATAAATTTGGCGTTGTTTCGCAAGACACGGTGTTGTTTCATGACAGTGTTGAAGAAAATATTCGCTTGGGTCGAAGCGAAATCAGTAAAAATGAAATAGAACGGGCTGCAACAATCGCTAATGCCCATGGTTTTATTTCCAACCTGGAACATGGCTATGAAACTATTGTTGGTGACCGTGGTGTACTTTTGTCCGGAGGCCAACGCCAGCGAATTGCAATTGCCCGAGCAATCGTAGGAAACCCACAGATACTGCTATTGGATGAGGCTACCAGTTCTCTTGATGCTGAGTCAGAAAGAGAAGTACAACATGCTATAGAGACAGTACTTCAATATAGTACTGCTGTCGTAGTTGCACATAGGCTATCGACAATAGTTTCAGCTGATAAGATAGTAGTATTGAACGCCGGTGAGATAGTTGACATTGGTCATCACGAAACCCTGATACAAACATCCGCTATGTATCGAAATCTATATGAGCTTCAAGTAAACAACATAACTGGCTAGGTTGAGTCTGATAGTTAAATCAAGTCTGGTACGACACCCATCCTAAATTTGACTTGATTATCTACAGGCATATGCAATTAGTCAGGACCTTATTCCAGTTTAGAAGCCATAGTATTAATAATCTGATCTTGCTCGGCATTCGTTAGGGATGGATGAATTGGCAAACTTATTGCTTGTTCATAGTATCGCTCAGCTTCTGGGAAATCGCCTTGTTTAAATCCTAAAGACTGATAATAAGGCTGAACATGTACCGGAATGTAGTGGACATTTACGCCGATACCAGACTCTCTTAAATCTCTAAAGAGAGTTCTCCGATTAATAGCTGTTTTTGACGAATCGACTTGAACTACATATAGATGCCAAGCAGACTTTTGACCTGGTGCTTGGTATGGAAGAATTAGCGGCAACTCGCTCAATCCAGTGTTGTAATTATCCGCAATTTCTTTTCTACGGTTAACAAACTTCGATAAACGATCAAACTGGCTAATCCCCAGCCCTGCAGCAATATCCGTCATTCGATAATTAAATCCAAGATCAATTTGTTCATAGTACCAATCACCCTGATTCGGTCCAGAGAATTGGTTTGGATCTCGGGTTATTCCATGAGTGCGTAACCGTGACATTTTCATTGCCAGTTCTTGATTGTTAGTTACAGCTACTCCCCCCTCCCCAGTAGTTATAATTTTTACTGGATGAAAACTAAATACCGTTATATCGCTGTAATGGCAGTTACCAATTAGTTGTCCGTGGTAACTGCCTCCTATAGCATGCGATGCATCTTCAATTACTTTAAAACCATAACGGTCACGCAATTTATTTATTTCTGCCATATCGCATGCCTGCCCAGTGAAGTGTACTGGCACTATGACCTTAGGAAGACAATTCATCTGTTCAGCCCATTCCAGTTTTAAAGCTAACTGCGGCACACTTAAGTTATAGGTTTGAGGGTCGATATCTACAAAATCTACAGTTGCTCCACACCATGCTCCACAATTTGCAGATGCTACGAAAGTGTTAGGGGTAGTCCAAAGTGAATCACCGGGACCTAGACCTAAAGCTAAGCAAGCAAGGTGTAACGCACTTGTTGCTGAGTTTACGGCTACGGCATGTTCAGCACTGCAATATTGTTGGATTAATTTCTCAAACTCTGGAACCCGTGGCCCTTGCGTCAAATAATCTGATTTAAGGATATTGATAACTTGATCTATATCTTTTTGATTAATTGACTGCCTGCCATACGGAATCATGTTACCGGTCCAACCAAGAGGGGCTATCGAGGCTCAAATTTGGAATCGATTTCTTCTCGTATCAACATACGTAATTCACCGACAGTGAGGAACTTAGTATTACGGCCGGAATGATACGAAAAGCCTGGTTCTACCAGTGACGCCGAGTGTTCTTTAATAAACGTATCGATACTTATACTGCCAGTCACGGGAAGAATCGCATAGTATTTACCAACATCAACTGTAGTATGACTATCAATATTCGAGATCAACTCTTCATGAACTTTTTCACCCGGTCTTATACCTATAATCTCTTGTTTACAATTTGGTCCAATGGCGTTCGCCACGTCTACTAGTCTATAAGAGGGTATTTTTGGTACAAAAATCTCTCCGCCGATCATGTGCTTCATAGTCCACAAAACTAGGTCGACTCCATCTCGGAGAGTTATATTAAACCGAGTCATTTCCTTGTCGGTAATAGGAAGAACACCCTGTTTTGCTTGGTCGAGGAAATGTGGAATTACGGATCCTCGAGAACCCATTACATTTCCATACCGAACTATAGAGAACCTTGTCTCTCTCCCAGTATAGTGATTAGCCGCTGCAAAAAGCTTGTCACTGCATAGCTTTGTAGCGCCGTACATATTTACCGGAGCTGTAGCTTTATCAGTAGACAGAGCGATTACAATCTTCACGCCTGCGTCTACTGCAGCTTCTATTACATTTTCAGAACCTAATACATTGGTATGGATAAACTCTATCGGGTTATATTCTGCTGCTGGAACTTGCTTTAACGCTGCAGCATGAACAACCACATCAATTCCTTTAAAGGCCCGATATAAGCGATTTCTATCTCTTATGTCTCCCAAGAAATACCGCATACTAGGGTAGCGAGCCGGAGAATAAATCTGCGCCATCTCGTATTGTTTAAGCTCGTCGCGGCTCAGTACGACTAGTCGCTCAATATTAGGATATGACTGCAGAACTTCTGCAACAAAGGCTCTCCCAAAACTTCCGGTACCCCCAGTCACCAATATTGAACGAATATTTATCCTATCCATATGTTGTTGTACGTCATCAATACCAGCTAATGTTTTGTGATTTTAAAATAATCTAATAACTGTGCATCTGATAGAACATCAGTGTTTAGATATTGATACAAGATTCGAAGATCTTCTGGTTCATCCAGCTCTAAGGAGTAAATTAATTGCTTTTGTACGATAGGAACTATGTTCTCACCAAGATAATTATGAATTCCACCGGTCTGTTCTGACAAATTGTCAACATAGAAGGCAACAACAGAGCCATCTATAAGAAATGCAGGGTCATGATCCTGACGCCGAAACGATTGATTACCATGAAATAACGGCTCGAGGAATTGTTTTTCATTAATCTTCTTATACCAACGGAATCTTGGGTCAACTTGCATACAAGTTACACTAGAAGTCGCATCTTTCCTCGACAGCAGACCTCTAACCACTTCATCTACAATACCACTTGCTCTAATCGGGAGATTTGGTTGCATCCAAACCAGAATATGCGGATAAATATTCTGCTCGTTTAGTTGCGTAACGGCATGTTCGAAACAAAGTTCAATAGGAGCGTTATCACCCGATAAATTATCGGGCCTTCTAACTGCGACAATATCATCATCCAAACTACTTAATATCTCTTCGCTATCAGACGATACAACAATATGATGAATAATCCTAGATTCGCGAAAGCAACCTACTGTCCGATTAACTAGAGTATCACCAAATATCTCTAGCAAATTCTTATTCTCAATTCCTTTGCTACCACCTCTTGCTGGGATAATGCCTACAATTGTTACGTTGTCACTAAACGCTTGCACGCCCTGCGTCCGTAACATTTACTAACACATCACCAGAATGAGGCTCTCGCTTAAATTTCGTTTCAATCGGATTTAACTCTTGTACAGCCCATTGAGCTAGCGAATATATTTCCTCATCAGATGTCTCACTGAAGTTTGTACGAACGTGTGAGCCCTGCTCACCGAGCTTCAGTAGGTATTGCTCAATAATTCCATCAGTAACACTACCAACGGTTCCTGTAACAGCCTTAGTAATCAAACCTTTCTCACTAGCTAACGTCCAAAATTTGGTGCCTGGATAGGCAGTCGTATAGAAAAACACTTCTGGCTGTAATCCAACGCGCTTACAGAACGCAACAGTTTCTGCAACGGTTTCTTTCGTTTCATTAGGTGATCCGATCATAAATGAACAATCTGCATACCCAAGAACATCCTGCACCTCTTTAATAGCGATTTCCATCTTCTCTATTGTTTGGCCACTCTTATCAATTGCTTTCAACACTTGCGGACTCGCCGACTCTACCCCAAATCCAATGTGTCGGAGACCCATTTCTTTTGCTTTCACTATAAAGTTTTTTCGCCCTTGTTTTTTCGCACGTCGCACATCATCTGCAACAATATTGGTCCGACATGTAGCGCCCCATTCAATGACCTTCTGGTATCGTTTACTATAAATCTCCAACTGGTCGCAGAATTTTAGTACCCAGCGCCAATCTGTAAGAAACAGATCATCAAGAAAGTGGATATATTCAACACCATAACGTTCAAACAAATAATACATCTCTGCTGCCACATCCTCAGGTGAACGCAAACGATATTGCTCGCCAAGATACGATGCATAACAGTAGTCACAAGCTGACTTTGCGTACGGGCAACCACGAGAGCCAATCATGGACAAACTTTTTTTGAGGCCATCACCTTTTCCATCAGTCCATTTGCTCTCCCAATTTAAGTGTCCCACCGGATTTAGAGAATATACGTCTTCTATTGGCCAAAGTGATCGTAGGGGCCAAGGGACTCCGTCCAACCCTCCTTTACCTTTATAAATAGACACCCGTAAACCATTGTTGACTATGCCATCTTCCTTTGTCTTAAATGCGACGCCTTTGATTCCTCTTAAATTCAAACCTTCTTCAAGATTGTAGGTGAGCTCTGAAAATGTTGCTTCCCCTTCCTCTAGTATCACAATATCGATATCTAGTCGCTGTAACATAAACTCAGGCATACTAGACGCGATACCCCCACCCAACACAATTGGTATGTGAGGCAGTATATTTTTACACAGGGATACGCCTCGCTTAATTGATGCAAATTGTGTGATGATCCCACCAAAACCAATCAGATCTGGCTGTACATCTAGTAGAACTTCCTCCAACCTCTTATCGATCAAATGCTCAAGTGATGTTGGGTCTTCTACCGGAACTCTGCGCTCAGCATTGAGATCTAAAACATATATTCTATGACCATCCATTCGAGCGACCGACGCGATATATCCTTCACCAATGGGAAATATATTTGGATACGACCATTCTCTGATTGGAACGTGTACTAACAAAATTTTGAGGCCATCGTCTCTTATCGGAAACTGACTCAAGCTTTCTTCCGACGTGATTCGTGGAAAATCGCCTGTCAGTTTTCCTTTCGAATCAAATCGCTCAAAGAATCTAGACTTTAGATTACTCATACGAAATTAGACTTTATCAAAAGTTAACTCAAATCCTAATCAATTACAAAACGAAACTAGAGACATGATCGTACTAATTATGTCGGCCCACCTTACTGCATAAGGAGCTTATTCGATATTATCAGACATTTAATGCTAGTACTACGGATCATAGAACAACATTCTGGATAATCTCCCTTCAAGGCAGCTATAGTCTCTTCAGAATCTTGTTCCTGTGAAATATAGAATTTATGTTCGCTTTTAACCGAGTCCGCTGTGTGAGGCAGATCAACTAGTGGGAAACCATTTTTTTGTATGGTTTGTCGCAAACTTCCCTTCAGTTCTTTACAAATAAATTTCACTCGCGAACCTTTACTTCGTAAAGCACTAGCAAGTGCCAAACAACGCATAACGTGTCCGGTTCCGATATCTGGATTTGAATCTGTACGTATGTATACGCGTTGCACGGATCGAGCTACCAAGTTCAACTAATTCTTCTACGCTTTATTATCAAACAAAAGATGAAGCTAATACAGTGTACAGATTTCGAGTCCTCCTTAGCCAAAAGGGCAGCAACACTCTGATACGTCCTATCACACTCCTGCTTACATTTTATAGTTAGTCAATTATGCGTTCAGCTTTTTCTAGAACAACATCCTCTAACGGGACGTCAGAATGGTAGCCAACATTGCCTGTTTCCACCGCAGCGATCCTTTCGACCACATCTATTCCAGACACAACGCGGCCGAACACCGCATATCCCCATCCACTTTCCGTCTTTTCCGTGTGATCTAGAAACTGATTGTCCTTGAGGTTAATAAAAAACTGGGCTGTTGCGGAGTGCGGATCATTAGTACGCGCCATACAGATGGAACCAGTCAAATTCTTTAGACCGTTGTCTGCCTCATTCTGTATCGGGGCGCCCGTTTGCTTCTCCTGCATCCCCGAAGCCATTCCTCCTCCCTGAATAACGAATCCTGGAATCACGCGATGGAAGATCGTATTGTCATAATGCCCACTATCCACATAGGACAAAAAGTTCTCTACAGTAATCGGCGCATCTTCAGCATCTAGTTCTAGCGTAATTTCCCCAATTGAGGTCGACAATTTGATCATAATTTTATTTTCCAGTTGGTGATTAGCGTGTACCGCAAA
>Ga0315339_1000829_pt1 | contig 32686 bp, 25 predicted proteins | sample ASW17metaG_FD_204514 | JGI IMG/M metagenome (GOLD analysis project Ga0315339, IMG submission 204514) | Ammonia-oxidizing marine archaeal communities from Pacific Ocean, United States - ASW #17 | ecosystem: Environmental > Aquatic > Marine > Oceanic | place: USA: California | collected 2016-12-05 | reverse complement strand
CCGGTCGTGGACAGGAACTCTATTGGCGCAAGCTCAGATTCCATTTGCGTGACGCTGAATTATTTTCATTTCGTTTCACGCATGAGACTGAAGATGAATCTCCCTACAAGACAGAAAAGGAGTGGTAATGCGTAAAAGCGATGATGTAAAAATCTGGGTTTATTGACACACCAAATTGATACATTTTCATCAACATGAATTGAACCGATATATATAAAAATTCTTAAATTATTATACCACCGAACTACTGTTATGATACGCCTCGATAATTACATGACCGTTCTTACCACTTTTTCACTTCCACCGCATACAAGGTAGACTATATGAGTGAATGAAAGATTTATACTAAGTTGAAGTCATAAAACATTTAAGCTATCATATACCATTAAAGTGTACAGGCTTTTAAAAAAAAGCCTGTTTTAGACCTTTTGTGCAGTTACAGACACCTACGATTGCATAAATACTGGTAATTAAGGATGAGTTTTATGAACCTCTATTTCTCAACCCAAGGTTCTCTCAAGTCTTTTCTTAGTTGCTCAGCAAATGTCTTAAGTGAAGCCGGCTCAATCGCGGGAAACACCTGTTCTGGATGCTCGTCTAACGGTTCCGGAACAATTATTCCCTGCAAATCACGGCAGGTCATCAGAGCAGTATCAATTTTCTCCTCGGTCAATACACCTAATTTCCAGTCCATATAAAGATCAAATCCGTGATAAAAGATTATTGTATCATTTCGATTACCTTTCATTCCAGATAATATCTGCTGATATTTACCTACATCAATTTTCCCCTCCAATTTAACCCATAACTCGATAGCTTCATTCATTAACTGAATGGCTCGTTTCTTCTGATCCATAGCTTTAACCTTCAATTGAGGAGTGATGGGACTCTGGTTAAAAACCATGTGTGTACAAGGATCCGCCATTATTTCAGCTGCTTTATCGGATTCATACATATCGAGTGGCAAGGCTAACCCCATCATACCAGTCATTCGCCTATGTTGTCGATAAGGCCCACACATTCGAGAATCTAAATATTCTAAATTGGGGAAACGACTATGATAAGCCGTCCATAATCCATCAAACTCGAACATTCCTCTGGCGGCTTCCGTTACCTTGTTTAAAACCTCGACAACGACTGACCCCAGTTCTTCACAAAACGTGTTTTCAGCCCAGTTTAACTTAATAATTTCTGGATCGGCATGGGGGTCATGCATTAGCCAAGAAAAAGCATACCAATTTACAAGATTTAAAGGATGATCCCATACTTCTGGTTGAGGAATTGCCATCATCCAAATGCCCTGCTGACCGGTCCTTACCATCTCTTTAACTGTAGCACTCCATTCATCTACCATACACCAGGGAAAATCATGCGATCCTCGATATTCCCCCGCTTGCTGAAAACTGGTATGGTAAGGTGAGTGGCCATTTTCATCGAGAGAGATCGATTCATAAAGAGGATGTAATGGCCAGCGTGAGTGAAAATCCCAATAATTTCGTTTAAATACAATGAATGTGTTCAAAGGGATTTCTCCCGTCATCTTATTGTAATAGTACACCTCGTGTCGTTGTCCCCAAGGATCGTCTTGGCAAGTCTCCCAGAATAAAGTTTTCCCATGTGTTTTAAGCAAACCAGCAATATAGCGTATAGCTTCAAGCGTACGATCACGTCCGTTTTTACTTTCACTTTGTGGAGACTCTCCTAACCATGGAGCTCCATATGTGTATTCAAACTCACCGCAACTGAATCGGTGGCCAGCCAAATCAGGTATCAATTCATAATCGCGTTTAATTCTATTCGTCCAAAAAGAACGTACTTCGTCATTGTAAGGACAAAGTTTTTCTACTGGAAGTGGGGGGCCATGTGTTTTGAAAACGGGCCAAACATACTTTACTATTGTTTCACACCATTCACGACGAATAAACATACTTATCCCTTTATTTTTTAAATAAGCAGCAAATTTTTGCATCGCATCAGGCCTATACTCAGGATCACCTAAAACAACCATTGCGTTGAATCCCCAATCACGCACTTGATTAATGTACCGCCCTAAAGGAGTTGATGGGCTTGGATCAGCCATCTCTTCCCAATTAAAAAGATTACCCGAATGCGTAAAGAGGGCAATTCCATGAGGTGATTGCCAAGTTTCAATTACCCGCCACTTAAATGCATAAGTCTTTTCCATTAGTATGTTAATACTACATTAATTATGTGACCACAAAGAGTAAAAAGGGAGGATATAGGTTCTTTTCACAACGGACGTCCGGGTAATACTTGCGTCCCGTTTTTTTATCCCAGTTGTCTTGTGCAATCTGTAACACACGCATCGCGGGTAATAGCGATTCCCCAGTGACTGCGGGCTGACGATTATCTTTTACCGTTTGCACAAAATCTCGAGTGACAAGTGCACAATTTTCTAACTCCAATTCCATTACATGCTCACCCTCACTCGAACTGAATTTATTTTGCCTGAAATCAAGTTAGTAAGAATCCCCATATTCTTCTTCTGGATGAGTGGGAGCGTCAGGATCCGACCTATCACACACCCAAACCCCAACAAGCAAACCAATAAAAAAACCGATCATCACCCAATTTAATCTTGTGCTGCCATAGTGGGGGTGATCTTTAATACTGTAATCTTTAAGTTCTTTCATACGCTCATCTTGTTAGATCAGATGAGTGGAGGCGATCTTATATTGAAGCTTAATTGCCTCTAGAAATCGTTTTGATTAGAAGGTGATCCTAGATATATACCTTAGCCCATGAAACCCCCTCATTTTTCACCTCCGCCGTGGCTTTTAACCCACTCTGTTGTCCGTCTCATAGCTTCGGAGATTTGTGATGCGGTCATCTTTGAAGTTAATTCTTTCAATAGATTTTCGGTTTTTTCTAGTCGTTCTAGATGTTCTATCTTTCCTCCTGATATAGCGATGCTAAACCATTTAAAGGCCTCAATATAATTTTGTGTTATTCCTTCACCATCGGTATACATTCCCCCAAGGAAGACTTGGGCTTCGACGTGTCCCTGTTCAACTGCTTTGTGAAACCACTTTAAAGCTTCATCATAATCTTGAGTTACCCCATCGCCGTTTTGATACATCACCCCAAGGTTGTATTGGGCACCGGTGTGCAACTGTTCAGCTGCTTTTCGATACCACTTAACCGCTTCAGTAGAATCTTGAGTTAACTCATCGCCTTTGTCATACATCCACCCAAGGTTGAATTGGGCATCGGTGGGCCACTGTTCAGCTGCTTTTCGATACCACTTTAAAGCTTCATCATAATCTTGGGTTACCCCTTCGCCGAAATAATACATTCCCCCAAGTAAGACTTGGGCTTTGAGGTATCCCTGTTCAGCTGCTTTTCGAAACCACTTTAAAGCTTCATCATAATCTTGAGTTACCCCATCGCCGTTTTGATACATCACCCCAAGGTTGTATTGGGCTTTGGCTAGTCCCTGTTCAGCTGCTTTTCGAAACCACTTAACCGCTTCATCATAATCCTGAGTTACCTCTTCACCGTTTTGATACATCAACCTAAGCTTGTATTGGGCACCGGTGTGCCACTGTTCAGCTGCTTTTCGATACCATGTGAAGGCTTCTCCATAATCCTGAGTTAACTCATCGCCTTTGTCATACATCCACCCAAGATTGAATTGGGCATCGACGTGTCCATCGTCAGCTGCTTTTAGAAACCACTTTAAAGCTTCATCATAATCTTGAGTTACCCCATCGCCATTTTGATACATCACCCCAAGGTTGTATTGGGCACCGGTGTGCAACTGTTCAGCTGCTTTTCGATACCACTTTAAAGCTTCATCATAGTCCTTCTCTACCGTTTCGCCCTTCTCATACATCAGGCCAAGGTAGTATTGGGCCCTAATGTCACCCTGTTCAGCTGCTTTTCGATACCACTTTAAAGCTTCATCATCATCCTTCTCTACCGTTTCGCCCTTCTCATACATCAGGCCAAGGTAGTATTGGGCCCTAATGTCACCCTGTTCAGCTGCTTTTCGATACCACTTAACCGCTTCAGTAGAATCTTGAGTTAACTCATCGCCTTTGTCATACATCCACCCAAGGTTGAATTGGGCATCGACGTGTCCCTGTTCAGCTGCTTTGTGAAACCACTTTAAAGCTTCATCATAATCTTGAGTTACCCCTTCGCCGAAATAATACATTCCCCCAAGTAAGACTTGGGCACCGGCGTGCCACAGTTCAGCTGCTTTGTGAAACCACTTTAAAGCTTCATCATAATCTTGAATTATCCCTTCGCCATTTTTATACATCCACCCAAGGCTGAATTGGGCTTTGGCGTTCCCTTGTTCACCTGCCTTGTGATACCATGTGAAGGCTTCTCCAAAATCCTTCTCTACCCCTTGGCCGAAGTAATACATCCACCCAAGGCTGTATTGGGCATCCGCTAGTCCTTGTTCAGCTGCCTTGCGATACCATGTCAAGGCTTCTCTAAAATCCTTGGTTACCCCTTGGCCCTTGCGATACATCACCCCAAGGTTGTATTGGGCACTGATGTCCCCTTGTTCAGCCGTCTCGTGTAACCTTAGGTATTTCTCATCGGCAGAGAACACGAGGTTACCAACTGATATTAAAAGGAAAACTATCAGCAGAATTTTTTTCATGATATTCCCTTAATATATTACCAATTATTTAAGAAGTTAAAACAACTATGCGTTGTATTTTAGAAGTTCCATGCCATCTAACTATTTTTTTCTTTTACATTTTCAATCCCCAGCTCCTCAAGTCGCGCGATCATTTTTTTTCGGGTGGGGTTGGCATTTCGTATCACCTCTTCACTATACATGTAAGGACAATTTTCATTTAAATGATTTTTGACCTTTTTTCTCAACTCCAATATCTCGAGCAGATCATTTCCGGGATCCGGTGTGTACCCGATAAAGAGTGTCCTTCGCGGAAGGCCGTCTTTTCGTTTAAAGGCAGAGTGCCAGATGTTGTTGTTCCACAAAACAATGTCTCGCGGTTTTGTATGTAGGGAAATCGCTCCGGGAATATTATCCTTATCGAGTCGCAGGCGTGGGCGGCTTCCTTTTTCCCAGTAACCACAGGACTGAAAAAGGGTTGCCGAAAATTCAGGGTGATGGCTGCCAGGAATTACATTTAACGACCCCGAATCTTCATCCATTTCATCCAGGTAAAGAGCAATTTTAAGGGTTACCGTTTTTCCCGCAGGGAGCCCATCACAATGCCAGGGGGTTTCATCTTTGTTTTCCCACATGGAGATCCCCCCGTTGTAGAGGCATTCCGTCCCCCAAATATCACGCATCACTTCCATCACTCGCGGGTGTTCGATCAAATTGGCCATGTTTGCGTCTTCATAGACAAAAGTATATGTCACGCGAGTTCCGATTTCTGAGAAGTAGTTGTATCGAGAAGCGTTTGCAATTAAGTGGGTGTAGGCTTTTTCTATCTTTTCAAATTCATTTGTGCTCAAGCAATCTCTGATCACGGTGAAACCAAAGGTGTTGAACTGACCTACTTCAAGTTCTGACAACATAGTTTTCTTTTTGATTATGCTTAAGTTCGATAAAATCGTAACCAAAATCGGTAGACAAGTTTTTTGATGTCACCCATCAACCTCCCTCATTTTTCACCTCCGCCGCATGGAGGGTAATGGATATATTAGAGCTGTTCCACTGTTTATGAATTACCACCCCCGTACCCCTTAAAATATCAGGGGAAAGTAGTTAATTTCATCCAGCGTTATCCTTGGGTATTGGCGAATCTATTGTCAGTTTATTGTCAGTATGGCGTAACTACACAAAGCATAAGATTTATAATTATTTAATATATAAATACTTACATAAATGGCGGAGAGAGGGGGATTCGAACCCCCGGAACCTTTCGGTTCAATAGTTTTCAAGACTACCGCAATCGGCCACTCTGCCATCTCTCCAACTGTCGGAATTTATTTATTTTTTCTTAATGGTCAATGGCATACAGGATGCGGGATGCAAGTAAAGTGAGCTTTGATAAATTTGGTTATTCTTTGATGGATCAGCCGTTGTCAACGGCTATATCGGACAGACAGCACCTTCCACCTGCTTAAAGAATTAAGAGTAGATCGATGTTTTATCAACAGCCATTGCGGCTTCTTTAAGGGATTCTGAGAGGGTGGGGTGAGCGGTGACGGTTCGGGCCATGTCCTCTGCGCTACCGCAGTACTCCATGTGCACGACGGCAGCGGCGATCAGTTCAGATGCATCGTGGCTGATAATCTGAACACCGAGTAATCGATCGGTCACCGCATCGGCAATTACTTTTACCATTCCATCGGTGGTGCCCGATGCTATTGCGCGACCGTTCGCGGCGAAAGAAAATTTACCAATGTTGACTTTTAAATTTTGTTTTTTTGCATCCTCTTCGGATATTCCTACACTTGCCATTTCTGGTTCGGTGTAAATGACGTTGGGTATCGCCTTGTAATTTACGTGACCTGCCTTACCAGAAATTATTTCCGCAGCGGCAATCCCTTCTTCTTCAGCTTTATGAGCGAGCATTGGCCCTTCTATGGTGTCACCAATAGCATAGACTCCCTCGACGTTCGTGCGAAAAGATTCATCGGTTATTATTTGTCCACGATCATCTTTACTTACACCCACCTCTTCGAGTCCAAGTCCCTCATTATAGGGAATACGTCCTACGCTGAGGAGAACTTTGTCCGCCGGAAACTCCAGTGTCTTACCCTTTTTATCTACAGATACTATGGATTGATTGCCATTAAATTCAACTCCGGTTACAGTAGCAGCAGTTTCAATTTTCATTCCCTGTTTTTTAAAAATGCGTTCTGCGATCTGGGTAATGTCCGGATCATAGGTTGCTGCTATGCGTGGGAGGAATTCAACGATCGTAACCTCACTTCCCAAACGCGACCAGACAGAACCCAATTCCAGACCTATAGCGCCGCCACCGATAACGATGAGTTTATCCGGTGCACTATCGAAGGCGATTGCATCATCGCTTGAGACAACGTGCATGCCGTCACATTTTAAGAAAGGTAGTTCAGCGACTTTGGATCCTGTAGCGAGGATAATATTACGCGCAACTATTTCTTCAAAATCTTTTTCCCCCTTAATCTCAATCTTACCATTACCGAGCAATTTGCCGTGACCTTTTAAAATCGTGATCTTTCGTTTTTTGATCAGTGTCTCAACGCCGCGGCGCAGTGTGTCGACGACACCGGTTTTCTTTTTCATCAATTTCGCGATATCCATCGACACATCACCGGTACTAATTCCGTGAACGGAGCTCTCGTGAGCGGCGAAATGATACATCTCCGTAGAATGCAAGAGAGCCTTACTGGGAATGCAGCCTACATTCAGGCAGGTACCGCCAAGAAATTTATCTTTTTCAATAATCGCGGTCTTCAATCCGAGTTGGGCCGTACGAATCGCGGCGACATAACCCCCAGGACCTGAACCGATCACCGCACAATCAAAAGTATCTTCAGGCATAAATCAGATTTTTATATCTCAAACATAAGCCTTGATGGATCTTCTATCGTCTCTTTTACCTTAATGAGGAAGGTAACGGCTTCACGACCGTCAACGATCCGATGATCGTAAGAAAGTGCGAGATACATCATGGGGCGTATGACAATTTCGTTATTAACGACGACGGGTCTTTGTTGAATCGTATGCATACCCAATATACCGCTTTGCGGCATATTGAGGATAGGGGTGGAAAGCATAGATCCGAAGATTCCACCGTTGGAAATGGTAAAGACTCCACCCTCGAGATCTTCAATTGCTATATTACCATCGTTCGCTTTTTTCGCATATGAAATGATATTTTTCTCGATCTCGGCAAAACTCAGTTTATCGCAATCACGGACAACGGGGACGAGCAATCCCTTTTTCTTACCGACTGCAACTCCGATATCATAAAAATTATTTTCAATGAGTGTCTCTCCGTCGATTTGACCATTGAGTGCAGGTACTTCAATAAGTGCGTTTACGACTGCTTTAACAAAAAAAGGCATGAATCCAAGTTTGACTCCATGTTTACCAAAAAATATTTCCTGATAAGTTTTGCGCAGACTCATGACAGCGCTCATGTCGGCTTCGTTAAAGGTAGTAAGAATAGCAGCTGTGCGCTGTGCCTCTACTAAGCGTTCAGCGATACGCTTGCGCATGGGTGATATTTTCTTTCTCGTGCTGCGTTCAGTTGTCGAGGCACGAGCAGGAGAAGGCATTGCATCCGCTTGTGGTTTAGTAGTAGTAATATCTTCAGCTGGGGTGAAGTTCCTTTTACTCTCCGATTTTCCCCTACCATCGGCTTCATGACTCGAGGTAATTAAATCTTCCTTCGTTACACGCCCTCCTTTTCCGGTACCTTTGATCGCCTCTGGATCAATACCTGATTCCGACGCCAAGCGGCGTACTGCGGGTGAAAAAGGTTGGGGCTCAAGTGTTTTTTCACCTTTTATTTCTGTTTTCTCAGCAACTGTTTTCTCTTTAAACAGGGAGGGAGTTTTCTCTAGTTTTTTTTGTGCAGCTTTAGCGGGTGCGGGTACAGATTCATCGATGATAGCAATGACTTGACCGATCTCTACTTCATCTCCTTCAGTGACTGCTAATTTAATTTGACCACCAACATCAGCCTGACCTTCAGATGTAATTTTATCGGTCTCCAACTCGTAAAGTACCTGACCGCTCTCTACGATGTCTCCATCTTTAATATGCCAGGCAGCGATTATACCACTCGTAATCGATTCCCCCATCGAAGGAACTTTTATTTCGGTAGCCATATTTTCAGATTGTAGATATCACCTTAAAAAAGCAAGCGACTCTTAAATTGAGGCTGACCTCAACCAAGGAACGCTTTTTCAACTAATGCCGTCTGTTCGATTTTGTGAATGGCAAGTGATCCAACAGCAGGACTGGCACTAGCATCACGGCCAGTATAAAACGGTTTTTGACCTGATATATCTTCTAAAATTGTAGCAATATAAGTCCATGCTCCCATGTTTTGTGATTCTTCCTGACACCAAACCAGTTTTTTAGCATCTGAATATTTTGTCAGTAATTCTAACAACAGTTTTCGGTTGAGAGGATAAAGTTGTTCAATTCGAAGTAGGACAGTGTTCTCTATTTTATTGTTTTTCCTATAGTCATTCAAATCATAAAATATCTTACCCGTGCTCAGAATGATACGCTCAATTTTCTTGCCCGGGTTGGAATCATCCAGAATTTCCTTAAATGTCCCTTTGAGGAATTCATTATTTGAAGATACTGCCTGTTTGTGGCGTAATAAGCTCTTAGGTGCCATGATAATAAGCGGCATGCGAATATCTCGTTTCATCTGTCGCCTCAGGACATGGAAATATTGTGCGGGTGTACTTAAATTGCAGATCTGAAAGTTGTCTTCAGCGCATGCTTGAAGAAATCGTTCGAGTCGCGCGGAGGAATGCTCCGGCCCCTGCCCCTCATAGCCGTGTGGTAATAAGAGAACAATGCCACTAACTCGCTGCCACTTTGATTCTCCACTGGCAATAAACTGATCAATGATAACCTGTGCTCCGTTTACAAAGTCACCGAACTGGGCTTCCCACATACAGAGCATTTGTGGGTAATCGAGCGAATAGCCGTAGTCAAAACCAAGGACTGCGACTTCCGAGAGCATCGAATTATGTACGCATTGAATTGCTCTCCTTTCTTTCATTTCCATGAGTGGAAGATAGCCTTCTTTTGTTTCCACATCAAAGAGGACAGCATGTCGTTGACTAAAGGTTCCGCGAGCGCAGTCCTGCCCGGAGATTCGTACCGGTGTCCCGTCGAGCATGAGTGTTCCCCAAGCGATTTGTTCAGCGAGAGCCCAATCAATTCCCAGATCCTGCTCATAGGCCTTGCCTCTATTACTGAGGAGGTGAATTATTTTCCGATTAAGTTTTAGATCATGGGGATAAGAGGTAAGCGCTTTGATAACTGTATCCAGTGCTTCTTTTCTAACACTTGTTTTTACGGGGTGAAAATTATACGGAGATTGGAAAACTGCATCTGAGCCGTGGAATTTTTCATTTTTTCTATCAACAATTTCTGTTTCCTTTTTCTTGGTGCGGTTAAAAGCAGCATCGAGTGTTTTTTGATATTTTTCCTTAATTAATCCAGCTTCAATCTCTTCTAGTTCACCGTCTTCAATCAGTTTATTACATAAGGATTCACTAATCAACGGATGTTTAGATATTCTTTCGTATAGAAGGGGCTGGGTAAAGCTCGGTTCGTCAGTTTCGTTGTGACCATGTCGCCGATAACAGTACATATCGATTACCACGTCCTGGCCAAATTCCTGACGATAATCGAGTGCCATTTCAGTGACATAGACCATGGCGAGCGGATCATCTCCATTGACGTGAAAAATAGGCGCTTCAATCATTTTTGCGACATCTGTGCAATAGCGACTGGAACGAGCCTCAGAGGGATCTGTCGTAAATCCGATCTGGTTATTTATAATAAAATGCAAAGTCCCACCAGTTGTATACCCTTTCAATTGTGAGAGATTTAAGACTTCACTTACAATGCCCTGTCCGGCAAAAGCCGCATCGCCATGGATAAGAACAGGGAGGACGTTCTTGCGTTCAAGATCGCCGAGTATGCGTTGTCTCGCACGGGCACGGCCTTCAACTACTGGATTGACTGCCTCTAGGTGACTGGGGTTTGCCGCAAGGTGAAAATTGATAGTTTCACCACTGGAGGTATTAAGTTGAGCTTCATAACCCAAATGGTATTTTACGTCGCCATCACCATGTATGGTTTCGGGAACATAATTTTCAGAAAATTCATGAAATATAAAATCATAGGATTTACCGAGGATATTAGCGAGGACATTCAGGCGCCCACGATGTGCCATACCCATAACAATTTCCTGGATTTTCAGTTCGAAACATTTTTCAATAATGGCATGCAGGCAGGGGATAATAGTTTCACTGCCTTCAAGGGAGAATCGTTTCTGGCCAATATACCGTGTCTGGAGATATTTTTCAAAACCTTCTGCTTCGAGGATATCTTCGAGGACTGCCAATTTTTTTTCTCTTGAAAAATTAGGCTTATTAAGGGTTGGTTCAATTCTTGCCTGAAGCCAACGACGGGGTGGAGTATCTTGAATATGTAGATATTCTATTCCTATTGCGCTACAATAGGTCTCTTTTAAATCATTGAGGAGTTGACTAATCGACATGACTTTACCATCGAGGTAATTCCCGGTATGATACTCATGCTTCAATTCGTTGTCTTCAAACCCTAGGCGCTGTAAAGAAAGACGTGGATTAAAAGCAACCGATTTTTCAAGAGGATTAAAATTTGCCATCGTATGTCCAATTGATCGATAGGCATATATAGCTCCCGTAAAGCGGGCTTGTTTTATGGCCGCTGTAGCGTCGTTATCTCGTCCCTTTGGAGTGGAACTTCCATTACCATTGGATGCTAACTCAAAACCTTCAAAAAAGGCTATCCATTTTTCATCAAGTCCTTCGGGATTGGTTAGCCAGCGATCATAATATTCATCTATAAGGTCAGCATTCCAGCGATTTGCAAAGCTAAGTTGTTTCATTTTAGATTGATATTGGGATCGTTACGTGAAAAATTAAATATGAATTTATTGACTTAATATCAAGCAATTAGGTTCATTTAGTGTAGGTGGAAACAGTGCAGTTATAACTTAAAGACCTTTTTTAAAACTATGTTGAACAAGGAAATTGAAGGACGATTACAGATCGTCGTTGAAAGTGCGAAGGATGCGGATAAAAAAGACATCGTCAGTGCAATTAAGGATCTCGATTTGCTGGTCGAAAGTTGCGCTGATGAAATGGATGATCGATTAACACATTTCCTCCAGCGTAGGAGTTATCAGAAGGCACTTGAATTCCTTCGTGATCTGGCTGAAGCGCCTTAAAGTCGGACTGGAATACCTGCTTTTAATAAGGTTTCTTTAGCCTCTTTTATTTTATAGGTACCAAAATGAAAGATTGAAGCAGCGAGAACGGCATTTGCTTTGCCCTCTTTAAGCACTGCTACGAGGTGGTTAAGATTGCCTGCACCACCCGATGCGATAACCGGGACAGTTACGGATTCACTTAATGTCCGTGTAAGTTCAATATCGTATCCATTTTGCATGCCGTCCTGATCCATGCTCGTGAGCAAGATCTCACCTGCTCCGAGGGAGACAACTTTTTGTGCCCATGAGATTGCGTCCAGATCAGTGGGATGACGGCCCCCATGCGTATAAACGCGCCATTTATGTTCGGCTGGTTCACGCTTTGCATCAATCGCAACAACGATACATTGGTTGCCAAGTTTACTTGCCGCTTGTAGAACCAGATCTGGGTTTAAGATGGCAGCCGTATTCAGGCTTATTTTGTCAGCGCCAGCGTTTAACATCTGCCTGATGTTATGGAGGTTGCGAAGTCCGCCACCTACGGTTAGGGGCATAAAGCATTGTGAGGCTGTTTCCTCTACGACCTGATGCATAATTTCCCGCTCATCGCTAGAGGCTGTTATGTCAAGAAAGACTAATTCATCTGCACCTTGCTCCTCGTAAGCCTTAGCTGCTTCTACGGGATCTCCAGCGTCAACCAAATCCTTAAATTTGACTCCCTTGACAACGCGTCCTGCACTTACATCAAGGCAGGGTATAATTCTTGCTGAAAGCATCGCGTGAAGTTAACTGTTTTCTCCCACAAATGCAATGTCGGGCTCGTATGATACTGTAAGCCTATATTGTTGGCTTGGGCGCATGATGAGTGGATGATCGCGGATAAGTAATTGAATGTAATGTATGTTGCCCCAGTAAGTTTTATAGTTCGGTTCATTGGAGACCAGTTCTGGTTCCTGCCAAATCGCTTGAAAATCATCTTTAAGGACTTTGCAACGCAAGCCTCCCTGGCCAAGGCAAAAAGCGGTACTGGAATGATAAGTAGAATGGTTGGTTCCAATCGTAAAGACATAGCGCATCTGGTCCATCTGGACTTGGTTTTTAACCTTAAATATAAAATCGCTTGTAACTTTATTACCGGTAAAAGTCCAAGAAACCTTTACACTGCCAAGTCCGGACACAATTTTTTCTTCACGCGTGATGAGGTTTGGTTGTTCAAATCGAAAATAGAAAGAATTGCGTAAACCTAATCCAGTGACGCAACGATGGCCATAAAAGGAGGGGACAATAACTCTGTCCCCAAAGGTCAGTTCAGGAATCATGATGGGGACATAATTATTGACTGGCCAATCGAAAATCCCCGGGCAATGAGGAAAGGCGAGTGAATCGGAGCTGCTATGATTTCCTTGGCCGACGAGAGGTAGATTAACGTGCATTCCGCTATCGGGGTCCTGATAGATGAAAACACCGCGTTCGCGACGATTGTCCTTATCGAAAATAAGAAACCGACCAGCAGGTCTTGTCGGTAAAGGTTTGGCATCCATTGAACCCCCGATTGACTTGGCGAGGCGAGACCATTGGCAAAGATAGCGTGCACCATCGAAATCTGCCAGACGTGAAGTGTGTTCATCTATGGTTGTACGTTCGCTATCCCTAACGACTAAGATACCCTCTTCCTGATCGAGGTAAGTCATAAAGAAGTAATGGAAAAGACGGCGAAGAATATTGAAATAACGTGGTTTTTGATCCTCATTTATCCAATCGTCACGCATGGCTTGCAGGATAATACTGATACAGAGCATTTGGCCGTAGGCGCCAATCCCTTTACCATAAACCCAACCCAACCCATCTTGACGAACAATATCTGGCATCATCCGAATATATTTCTCAGCGAAAGTGCGCAGACTGGGTAATTTGCGATCACGCAGATGCAGATTCGCATGCAGCTGAAGTGTCTGACGGATGAAAACAAAACTTAATATGCCATTAATATTATAAACACCACCCAAACCGATTTCTGGATCGTCGTCACAATATCCTCCTGTGCTATTTTCATTGATGCGTTCAATAAAACGGTCAATTAATTTTCCCGTTTCATCTTTTTTGGAGAGCCCCATGCTGAATCGTGCGACCGACTTCGCTATATTATATGCTTGCAGATGGTTATTGTAATCACTCCGGACAAGCAACCGTTTATCAAGGTTTTCGCGCGTAGGGTCGAGAAGACGTTCCCAGACAGGATTGCGGTCTTTTGCCGGACCAAACGAGAGTAGACCTAAGGCTGAGTAAGCAAGACCATTTTCATTCTCTTCTTCAGTAAATACCTGTGCGGTTATGCAGCGGGCAGCAAGGTCAATGAGATCGAAATCACCTAAATGTGTTTCACCTGTAGCGCGGTAATATTCGCCGATCGCAAGAGCGGCATGACCCGGTTCATCAAACTGTGATGTTTCACCTTCAATTGGACTTATGGATCCATCTTCATTTATGAAATTCAAGTTGTGCCCGAGTATCGATTGGGCCATGTCCAGACATTGTTCAGCAAAATTGAGCATTAGAGAAAACGATAAGGCTATCGTTTAAGATTTAAAAATCACGAAAAAAATTAAATATTTTCACGAATAGGGTCTTCAAATAGTATTTATCATGAATAAATCATCTGGGTGGGAAAGATTCTGAGTTTAGATACACTTCTAAAATGGAAGCAATATACAGCATCGTTTGCCTATAAACTGATTGGTATTTGAAATGATTACTGATTTTATTCAAATGTAGAGAATAAATTACACTTAAATTGCCAGAAAGGAATATTATAATATTTCCAGTCTAATCGTGATTGGTTGATACAAACCTTAATTGAGATGAAATATATATTATCGTTAGACCAGGGAACCACGAGTTCGAGGGCCATTTTGTTTGATCATGATGGAGGGATAAAGGCAGTAGCACAGAGAGAATTCAAACAGCTGTTTCCTAATCCGGGATGGGTAGAGCATGACCCCGAGGATATAGTATCCTCACAATGCGCAGTAGCGGATGAGGTTCTGTGCAAAAGTAGTCTTACGGCCAATGAAATTGAAGCGATAGGAATCACGAATCAGCGTGAAACGACAATTCTCTGGGATCGAATAACAAGTAAACCGATATATAATGCCATCGTTTGGCAGGATCGGCGCACCACTGCCATTTGTGAGAACCTAAAGGATGAAGGTTTAGAGCCTCTATTCCAGAAAAAGACGGGACTCCTGCTCGACCCCTATTTTTCTGGTACTAAAATAAAATGGATGCTTGATAATATTCCCCATGCACGAGAGAAAGCAGACAAAGGTGAACTTGCATTCGGTACCGTCGATAGTTGGTTAATCTGGAATCTTACGAACGGGAAAAAACATATTACCGATGCAACTAATGCGTCTCGAACACTTCTCTATAATATTCAAAGATTAGAATGGGATAATGAACTATTATCTGTTCTTAATATTCCACATTCCCTATTGCCTAAAGTTAAATCATCCAGTGAATATTATGCTGAGGTTGAAAGCATAAAATCAATGAGAGGTATTCCTCTTACAGGTATCGCAGGGGATCAACAAGCTGCGCTTTTTGGGCAGAACTGTCTGCAATCGGGGATGGCTAAAAATACTTATGGAACCGGTTGTTTTCTTCTTTTAAATATCGGAAAATCACCGATGGCATCTAAGAACAAATTGCTAACAACAGTGGCCTGGAAAATAGGAGAGGAGGTTGAATATGCACTTGAAGGAAGTATCTTTATAGGTGGAGCGGTTGTTCAGTGGATGCGGGACGGATTGGGGCTAATTAATAACTCATCTGAAGTTGAATCCTTAGCGAGGAAAGTTGGAGATTCTGGCGGCGTTTATTTTGTTCCAGCGTTTACTGGGTTGGGTGCACCTCACTGGGAACCTCATGCCCGTGGCACTCTTGTCGGATTAACGCGGGGCACTACCGCGGCTCATATTGCACGCGCTGCATTAGAAAGCATTGCTTTCCAATCTAGTGATGTCCTTGAAGCTATGCAGTTGGATTCTGGAATAGACTTACAGGAATTGCGCGTGGACGGGGGTGCGTGCGTAAATAACCTACTCATGCAATTTCAATGCAATCTTTTACAAGTCCCCGTTGTCAGACCTAAAGTAATAGAGACGACTGCACTCGGTGCTGCCTATCTAGCAGGTTTGGCGGTCGGCTATTGGAAGGACCTCAATGAAATCTCCAATCATTGGTATGTGGACCAATCTTTTTCCGTAGAGTGGTCGTCTGAAGAGAGAGAGAATCAGAAAGTCGGATGGAGACGTGCATTAGCGTGTGCAAAGGAATGGGGAATGGGGAAAAGAGGATGAATGGGAAGAGTGGATGGAGGAAATTTATCATCCTATTATCTTACTATCCACCTCTCCTTTTCAGCTGAAAGTTTCAGATCACGAGGAAGACTGGGAGGAAAATTTTAGACCTTATATAAACCTTGAATCTTCAAAACTGAAATATCCTTTTCCATTAGGTTCATCTGCAATTTGACCAATTACAAGGTGATCGAACAAATCAATAGATACCGTTTTAGCAGCGTTTTAAGTTGTTGTGTAACTTGAATGTTAGCGTTGCTCGGAGTGAGGTCACCGCTCGGATGATTGTATAAACATATGATTGCAGAAGCGCTTAATGAGATTGCATCGCGGAAAATTTCACGTAGGTGCACAAGGCTACTGCTCGCTGTTCCTGATGTTGTCTCTACACATTTTATCAAGCGATTTTTCGGTTTAGGCAGAGGCCCCAGGATTTTTCTACTTCGATTCCAGTAATTATAGGGCGAAAATATTCAAATACTGAGTCCGGTGTGTTGAATGATGGCTCAGAATGACGGTTTGGTATAAGTATGCAGCGCGCTATTTCCATTACGGTTATGAGCTGAAGAGCTTTAATTTTACCGATCCCTTTAATTTTCCTGAAATTGGATACTGTCCAGGGAAGCAAGCCAGCGAATGAACCTGCATCAGCAATGATAGTTAAAGATAAAGTGAGTGCGCTTATGTTTTTTTTGGCCCACTACGCAAGAGTATCGCCAGTAATTCAGTATTACTCAAAGTGGGGGCCTCATATTTCTCCAATCGCTCCTGCAGGCATTCATTTATCGCTAAATCACGAAGAAGCAAAGGAGCGGTGTATATTTCATTTATTTCTGTTGAAGTGGGATGAGTGATTATCTTTTTGTCAAATAACATGTTCGTAAATCAGGGTAATCTGGAATAGAGTATATCACTTTCTTTCTCTACCTCTTCATGTAGTTTATTCCCCACTGAATTAAATGTGTACTACACTTAACCAGCACATCACCGATTTTACTTAAACCTGAAATCTTGGGTTAAGACTTAGTTGAAACGCCAACGCTTAAATGATTCAATCGCTTCGTACTCGGCTAGTCCGAGGAGATCATAATTTTTTGCAATGGCTTGATTCCTCGATTCGGCATTTTGCCAGGATTCTCGCAACTTATTTTCCGTGGAAAGTGTTTGTCTTCGCTGAGACACATGCTGGTAAATAGCATTAATTTTAATGGCCAGTTCATTGGGGCTCAAGGGGACTGCCATTTCAATCTCATCCATTAACCATTCTTTTTCCGGTCCATGGTAGAGCCATACAAAACAGTCTTTAAGCCATGAAGAATCAGAAATTATTTGCAGGGCTCTACGCATAGATTCGAAGCAAAGGAATGGCACCGAATTTGGGTCGGACTGCCATCCAGTCGCGTATATCTGATGAGGTTTAATTTTATTAAGTAATTTTATCACCTTACCTTCGTCTTTGCTACTGAGATTGAACTGTCGATACCGACCTTGTTCGTAAAAAGGTAAATCAAGAAAATGAATATTTTTTGAAGACAATCCACATATTCGACAGGCAGCGCGTGCTTCACCTCTTCGTATCATTGCTTTAATTCGACGTACTTCGGGTGTGTCTGTGCTGTTGTTCCCTTTCTTTTTCAGGTCTATAATTACTTGATGGGCAAAGTTAACCTGGCTTTCAGACTCGTCCTTATTTTTTATTTTGCTGTCGATAAGGAACTCTGCAAATTTTACCGCTTCATCATCAGGAACCGCGAGATTTCCGGAAGTCTGATAGACAACTTCTATATTATGCCTCTGTTGCGTCAGCCGGTGCAGTGTGCCACCCATGTAGAGCACATCGTCCTGGGGTTCGGGACTAAAAACGACGACGCGTTTAGGAAAAGGTTGCGCGCGTTCCGGACGACTAGAATCATCAGCATTGGATTTACCGCCGGGCCACCCGGTAATGGTGTGCTGCAATTCATTGAAGATTCGAATATTCAAATTATAAGCGGGACCTTGTTCAGTGAGAAGCTCAGCCATTCCGTTTTCACTATACTCTTCGTCAAGGAGTTTAAGTACGGGTTTTTTAATACTCTGGCTCAACCATACTACGGCGCGCCGACACAGTGATGGTTCCCACGAGACGTTACCGACTAACCAGGGGTGTCGCACCCGAGTTAATTCTGCAGAGGCAGATTTATTGATTATAAATCTTGCATTGGGATGTTCCTGGATAAAGGAGGCAGGTAACCTTTCTGTTACGGGGCCTTCCACTGCGCGTGCGATCATTTGAGATTTAGATTCACCCCACGCCATGAGGATAACTTTTCGTGCTTCAAGGATAGTCCCGACACCCATCGTTATCGCATAACGAGGCACGTTTATTTCACCAAGAAAATCACGAGCGGCGTCCAAGCGTGTCAAGCTGTCAATAGAGACAAGGCGAGTACGTGTGTCTCTTGTCGAACCTGGTTCATTGAACCCAATGTGTCCCGTGCGTCCGATGCCCAGTATTTGTAAATCAATACCACCAATTGCTTTGATTGCATTTTCAAATTCTAGACAGGAGGTAAAAACATCCTGGCGTGAAATGCTTCCATCGATAAGATGTATATTCTTTTTAGGAATATCAATATGTTGAAAAAGCTGCTCATGCATAAAGCGATTGTAGCTTTCGCGATGATTTTTTTCGATTGGATAATATTCATCGAGGTTAAAAGTATGCACGTTCTTAAAACTCAACCCTTCATCATTGCGCAGTTTAATCAATTCACGGTAAAGATTAACGGGGGTTGAACCTGTGGCTAGACCGAGGACAGTAAGTTCTCCTTTATTTTGTTTCTCTCGGATGAGCGTTTCAATTTCCCTCGCGATTTTACGACACGCTGTTTTACTAGCATCGTAAATTCTTGTTTGAATTTTCTCAAATTGTTCCGCCTCAGATAGGGCGCCACTTTTTTGCTTGTTCATATACCTATTATTTTTGGCGACAGAAAATAAATGTCACATACAATTAGATAGAGAAATTGACAATTGAGGAAGTTTATCTCATCACAATCTTTAAGGAGATTCTATCGCGTGCTTTTTTTGACGTATTTTTTTATAATCATTTGCACTTCATCCATGCGTTCTTGAATTTTGTCGAAATTCTCCATTACCTGCGAGTTGTTTTTTATTTCTCTATGCATTAAATCCAAGTGACCACGGATAAGAAATAATTCTCCATTTAAGTCGTGGATAAGTTTTTTTAAGGGATCTGAAACTGGTTCAGACTTATTCATTATAAGTAATATTGGTAAATAGGGCGAAGTCGCATAAAGTGATGATTTGAAAAATTTGATGATTGAAAAGCTTTTCTTAACAGAAATTTTATTATATCGATTATTTCATATTATACATGTTTTAATGAAACATCAGTTTATTTCTAATGACAGTCTATTTTTTTAAGTAGCGATTATTAAACGGTAGACACCCATAATAGCTCAAACGTTCGCGTTGTATAAAAATGAAGAGCAATTATCACTATCTTATCCTCATATCCAGATTTGGACCTTTCACGCTCAAAAGTCACTAAATCATTTTTACACTTCTATGCTACTCGGATTAACAGGATCTATCGGCTGTGGGAAATCAACGGCACTTAAATATTTCCGAGAATATGGTGCCCTAGTGGTTGATGTTGATAGTTTGGTCAAAAAGCTTCTCAGTAGTGATAAAGAGGTGCAGGAGGCCATAGATCGACATTTTGGCAATAAAGCGAAAGACAACGCTAATCGAATAGATCGAGGAAAACTTGCGCATATTATTTTTAATGATCCAAAAGAGCGGGAATGGCTCGAAAATCTATTGCATCCAAGAGTTCAATTGATGTGGCAATCCTTAGTGAAAGCTGATCCCGACTCATTTTGGGTGATAGAAATCCCGCTGCTTTTTGAGAAAAAGCTTGAAAAACTTTTCGATTTTTCTGTTTGTATAGCTTCAAGTACTCCACTTCAGGTAAAGAGATTGAGGGAGCGTGGACTCGATGAGGGTGATATTAACGCCCGTATCGCCAATCAAATATCCACATTCAATAAGATCGAACGCGCTGATTTTGTTCTTACCAATAACGGAAATATCGATTTTCTCCAAGAGCAGGTGAATAGGCTTTGTCATCAGTTAAACCATTCCTGAGGAAATAATCGCCAACTACCAAATAGAAAGCGGTTCCTTTCCCATTAATAATATTATAATCTATTAAGTAGACACATTTATGTCCAAAACGAAAGATAACGAAGAGATTGAGATGACCGATACACGGGATGTATCCGGTGACGGTAAGCAATCTCAATCTTCAGAGGGGTACGGAAGTAATAAAGATTCGACACGACCTGAAGCTAAAGGGGAAAGGAATGACAGCTCATCCAGAATAGAAGATGATAGACAATATAATTCAAATTCTGATCGTAGACATTCGAGATCTTCGAGGTCTGATCACAAAAGGGATTCTTCCAGAAATCAGTCTAAAAGGCATAGATCATTTCCAAAGAAGCAAAATAAAAAGAAAAAAAGTAAACGGGCTGGTTGGGACGAATATGATAATTTTGGGATTAAGATTGGAAGCCTGACTGAGTACGAATTATTTAATGACTTAAGTGCTCTAGAAACACTTGCTGCAGATTCAGGGACAAGTGGTGATCCCGTATACATTAACGAGTATTTAGCCATGCCTTTACTGCAGTTGGCCGATGAAGCGCGGGAAGCTGGTATTGATAATCAATCTGCACCTAACCGGGTTGTTTTATTCAATGAAATTTTAAAGCTTAATTTTGAACGTAAAGTTCCTCTTCATGCCCGAGGGTGCTTTGAAGTTACTGATGAAGGTTATGGCTTAATTGTTTTCCAGCATGAAAATTATCAGATTAAAGCGCATGATGTTTTTGTCCCCCCATCTTTAATTAATCGCTACGGGCTATTACGCGGACATATCGTTGAAGCGCAGGTGCATCCACAGCGCGAAGGCGAGACTTGTCCCTTTGCTTTACGGATTCTAAAAATAATGGATTGTGACCCTGAAGAAAACAGTAAGGTCACTCCATTTGTAGACCTGATTCCCTATTATCCGTTGGAGCGATTTTTTCTAGAGACCAACTCAGGTGTTTCATGGGATAACATATCGATGCGCGTGGTGGATCTACTTACACCTATAGGCTTCGGTCAACGTGGACTGATTGTTGCGCCACCTCGCACTGGGAAGACAGTGCTTTTGCAAGGGATTGCTAATTCCATTGCTGAAAATAATCCGGATGTTCATCTTATTGTATTGCTTATTGACGAGAGACCAGAAGAAGTAACCGATTTTCAGCGACAGGTAAAAGGAGAAGTTATCAGCTCGACTTTTGATGAGACTGCCTGGAGCCATGTTCATGCCGCTGAAATGGTCATTGAAAAATCGCGACGACTTGTTGAATGCGATAAACATGTAGTCATTCTTCTCGACTCTATTACGCGTCTTGCACGCGCTTATAACACGCTGATGCCTAGTAGCGGAAAAATTCTTTCCGGCGGTGTGGAGGCCAGCGCATTACAGAAGCCGAAGCGATTTTTTGGCTCTGCACGCAATATTGAGGGCGGGGGCAGTATTACGATAATTGCGACTGCCCTAATTGATACTGGCAGTAGGATGGACGAAGTGATATTTGAAGAATTTAAGGGGACTGGAAATATGGAATTGCATCTCGATCGCGGCCTCGTTGATAAGCGTGTGTTCCCCTCACTGAGCCTGGAGAGAAGCGGTACCCGAAAGGAAGAATTGCTTTATCATCCTGATGAGTTGGAAAAAATTTACTCCATGCGTCGAGCAATGAAAGGTGTTCCCTCAGACGAGGCAGTTGAAATGTTAATTCAGCGAGTCCGTAAAACCAACTCTAATGCTGAGTTTCTCATGTCGATAAACCGTTAGTTTCTCTCAACTGTAAGTTCATAATATCTAGATTCTAAACCGGTGGGCCCGTCGCTTGATTACTTTGTAGAATTAATTCTAGAAAAAGAGCTTGTATTGAAGCTTGCCGTTAGCGTCAGCAATACTTGATTTCGCTATTGATTCGCGGTTAAATAACTTCATCTCCTGATTCAGGCGAAATTATTTCCAAGCTTGCGCTTATTCAATAGAAAGCTTATATATTGAAAAATATTTGATTAGCTGGTGATTATAAATTGTTCAAAGAGGAGTTGAAGTCATGGATAATGGATATGAGATGAATGAACTTTTAGAATTGATGGTGGATCAAGGTGCATCAGATCTTCATTTGCAGGTTGGGCAACCACCCACATTACGTTTGTCGGGATCGATGACACCCGTAGATGGCCCGAATCTACTTCCCGAAGATACCGAAGCATTGATGATGTCTATAGCGAGCGAGCATCATCAGGAGAAAGCAAAAATTGCTGGAGGGGCCGACTTTGGATTTACTTATATGGATAAGGCCCGATTTCGCGTGAGTGTGTTAAAAGCCAAGGGAAATTATGGGATTGTTCTCCGTCAGATTCCTAATGATATGTTTGGTCTGCGAGCGATAGGTTTACCCGATATGATAAAAGAATTATTAACCCGTCCACGTGGATTAATTCTTGTTACGGGTCCTACAGGATCGGGTAAATCAACCACTCTCGCTTCGATGATCAACTGGGTAAACGAAAACCGCGATGGTCATATTATTACGATTGAAGATCCGATTGAGTACTATCATGAGCACAAAAAATGCATTGTTACACAGCGCGAGGTTGGAACAGATGTAAATTCATTTGCTGATGCTATCCGCGGAGCTTTACGCCAGGATCCAGATATTATTCTCGTTGGTGAGATGCGAGATTTAGAGACGATTGAGGCTGCTGTTACCGCTGCCGAGACCGGGCACCTTGTTTTCGGTACCTTACATACAACGGGTGCGGCGCGTACTGTCGATAGGATAGTTGATGCTTTTCCCGCACAGAGTAAGGATCAGATACGCACTCAATTGGCATCTATAATTGTTGCTGTTATCTCTCAAGTGTTATGCAAAAAGCTAGGGGGAGGGCGTATAGCCGGTTTTGAAATTATGGTGGCGACTACGTCAATCGGTTCTCTCATTCGTGAAAATAAAACTTATCGTATCACCTCTGACATTCAAACAGGATCTCAATTAGGAATGATTACGTTGGATGCTCACTTGATGAGTTTAGTTAATACCGGCCAAATTGATCCTGGTGAAGCGATCGAAAAAGCTCAAGCGCCAGATGAGATGCGGAAAAGACTTTTGGAAACAGGGGCTGAAGTCACAACCTATTAATTGATTATCCCCTAAGGGTATCGGTTAAGTTTAACAAGGGGAATTAATTTTTCCCTGGCATCATTATAGAAGTAATGTTCAGGATGCGTATTCAATAGTCATTTGCTTTCGGCTAAAATATGTACCTGAAGACAAGCCTGGTATCAGTATTAGAAGCTGACGACATCCTCTCCCAGGTATTAACCAGTTCACTTCATCTACGTTTTATCTTCGGAATTAATAATTAAAAAAATATTACTTAGGGTGATTTGTTATGCACCCTGTGTCGTCTTAAAATTAAAAGGATGCCCCATACTTCAATACTGCCTTGAATATAGATTGGCGTATAGATCGTTGGTTTTCAAAAGCATATCATGACTTCCACTGGCAATCAGTTGTCCGCGATCAAAAACCATTATACAATCTGCCATTTGAATCGTGCTGAATCGATGGGCGATAATAATGACCGTCTTCCCTTGTACGAGCAATTCGAGCGCATTCTGAACTTTATTTTCGCTCTCAGAATCTAGTGAAGATGTAGCTTCATCAAGGATGAGTATAGGGGCGTTTTTAAGAAAAGCTCGCGCCAGGGCCACGCGCTGCTTCTGTCCTCCTGATAGGCGTGTTCCTCGGCTCCCTACGATGGTTTCATAACCTTGTTCAAATGATTCAATAAAGAGGTGAGCATAAGCTTTTCTCGCAGCCTCATGCACCTCTTCTTTTACCGCATCAGGGCGGCTGAGAAGGATATTATTATATACGGTATCGTTAAATAACACTGGGTCTTGCGGAACAAGGGCGATATTCCTGCGTAGACTGTCTAATTTGATGTCACGTAAATCTATTCCGTCCAAGGTAATGGAACCTTTTTCAACATCGTAGAGGCGGAGGACAAGGTTAGCGAATGTTGATTTACCGGCGCCACTAGGTCCCACTAAAGCGTGGATCTTTCCCGGATCCAGTTGACAACTGACACCTTGCAATACCGGTTCTTCGCCGTAGCTGAAATGCACTACTTCTAATGTAATCTGCCCGGTTACGCCATCGATCTTTTGAGCTCCAGGACGATCGGTAACGGTATCTGGAGTATTGATGATTTCTTCAATCCGATTCAATGAGGCGAGCCCTTTTTTAAATTCGCTGTTAATAACTCCAAAATTTTTTATTGGATCGTAAGATAAATAGAGAGCGAAAATGAGAGCGATTACCTCTTCCAAAGGAATCCGCATTTTAGCAGCATAAGTAATAGCGATGGCGACACCTATTGAGCTTACGAATTCAATAGAAGGAGATAGTGCTTTTGCATATTTGATTACTTTGAGCTGCATTTTAAATAAAGACCGGATAGTATAAAAAAAAGATTGAATCTGTAGTTTTTCTAGTGAAAATGCGCGCACTTCACGCACAGCGATCAAATTTTCATTCACGAGATCGGTTACTGACCCCATCTCTTCCTGCATGGCCAATGCTTTCATATAGAGCTTGCGTCCGATAAACCGGATGGGGAAAACAACTATGGGAACAATCATAATACTGAAAAATATAAAGATCAGCTGACTATTTTGAATCGATAAATAAATAAGCGAACCCAATGCCCCTAGAAATGTAACGGGTTGTTTTATAAGATCGTTTGAAACACCTACTACAGCGGTTTGAACCTGGTTGGTATCACTCATTGTCCGACTAAGGAGGTCACCGGGTTTATGGATTTCAAAAAAATCTAGAGACAGCGATTGGAGCTTAGTGAATACCTTCAAACGAATCGCTTCTAATACGCTTACACCACAGTATCCTATGAGATAGGCATTGAAGAATCCGCTCGTGTTACGAATGAGGAAAACAGCAGGGAGATAGGCTACTGCAAAAAAAAGCATCTTATCAGAGGGAGGATTCTCGCCAAAGATAAGGGGAAAAACTTTATGACTCATAAATGGCAGACCGAAACCGCTAGAGATTCCATAAATAAGGCCACACATAAGTGCGCCGATAAAATGCCACTTAACCGGGTTGAGTAATTTGAAATACGGGAATAGCTTTTTAACGGACATGACGATAGCTGAAGAGAGTAAAAGATTTCAGATTCGCTTTATTGTCAATAATTTATGAATATTGAAAGGTACCTGGATGCCAGGTTCCGTCAAGTAGAGATGGATATATTTACAGACAAAGAGATGAGGGGTTTTTATGCTACTAGATTTGCGTTTATTTCTGAAGTAACATCCACATGTTATCGCTTAAGGGAAAGTGATCCACGAAATTAAATCGTCCAATACGATATCCACAATTTTTTACCATGCGGTTAAGGGTATGAGGTGTAAAATAATTAACGTGGTCTGGATAGCGGAATCCACACCAGTGATTTCTCCGCACTTTGCGGTTCCATGACGAATAATTGGGAACCTTGATAATTACTCCTGCACCCTTCTTTAATAGCGGATATAATTCTTTTAGGAGTATGTCTGGACTGGATTCATGTTCAAGGAATGCACTCAATAATACTCCGGAGAAAAAGTCCTGAGAGAAAGTTTTAACGCCATCGATGGCATTGGCATGCACGATATTTCCACCGCGCCCTGCAATTTTTTTACTTGAGGATTCGGCAAGTTTCTTTGAGATTTCAATCCCATAGGGGTGATAGGTTTCAGGTAAGTTCTCCAGAACGTGGCCAGTGCCACAACCGATGTCCAACACATTGCCGGGCTGAATGTAACGCCTTATCCATTTACCCAACTTATCTCTTTTTAATACACGTCTTCTGAATAACTTGACACCTTCACTTATTCTTCTGTTCCAAGGACGCGATTTTATTCGTCTTTGAGATTCTTCGAGGGAAGTTTTTTCCCAGGCAAATTGGCTTTCTAGTAGTGGATAAGCAGGTACATTTTCTAGATATGTAAATCCACACTGGGGACAAGTCTTGATGTTCCAAGGATTTTGCGAATATATCCCTGGTGGACAATTATGATTATCACTCCTGCATAGCGAACACGAACGCAAAATGAGAGGTTCTCCTGCTTGAATGGATTCTGGCATTTATCGTAGAAGGTTGTCGATTAGATTAAGAATGAAATTCAGGATAAATTTTAATCCATGTATTTATTTACGAGGGAGAGCACCGATTCCGGTTTGATCTCACTGAGCGCAAGACCGCCGGTCGGTGGACAAGCTGGTGGCTGCAGGATATGGACTGGAGCTTCATAAGTTGGACCTGTTCGTAAGGGGTTGGTCGGTCCAAAGAGGGCGACTACCGGTATACCGAGGGCATTTGCAAGATGCATACCCCCGGTATCATTACAGAGGATGAGCCGACATTCCCGAATTCTGTTACAAAAGTCTAAAAGATTCGTTTTACCTGCAATATCAGTAACACGTTCAAGCGGTAAGTGTTCGGCAATTTGTTGCGTTATCTCTCGATCCCTGGCAGTTCCAAAAAGAATGAGTTTTATTTTTGGATTATCGTCAAGTATTTGGTCTGCTAATTTACACCAGTGATTCACCGGCCATCGTTTTTGAGGTTCGTTTTCTGATCCACAGATTAAACCGATAAATTCACCTTGTCGATTCGCATCCCCGCTGGTCAATAAAGGGATAAAATCTAACTGTTCACGCAGTCCATAATATTGAAAATACATTTCTAATACGCGGGTTTGATGGATCGTGTTTTCATTAATATGAGAGGGAATTTTCCATGCATGAGTCAGGAGAGGGCGCCATTGTCCCGATCGAATGATGCCGAAGCGTTGTGGGCATCCGGTGAGAAATGCTTCAATATCGCCTCTAAGTGAATTCGTAAAAAGGATGTAGGTATCGGGATACTTTATTCGCAGTGACTTAAAATAAAAAAAATAGGAGATGCTTTTTGAAGGTAGTGCGATCAAGCTGTCGGCTAATTCAATTTTATCCAGCAAGGGAATGAAGTCTACTTTTGTAAGGAGTGTAATTTCGGCATCAGGACGACCTCTTTTTAAGGCACGTATTAGGGGTAGAGCCATCAATACATCGCCCAGCCAGTTAGGGAGGCGAATCCAAAAGCGGGTTTTACGAGGGATTGATTTCCAGTTGTGATAATTAATACTTTGAGGAAGCCAGTTTTTTTTCTGTTCCAGATGAAATCGTTTATTCGGCATGTCCTGGTTTTTCCAGCGATCGTGAAGCCAAAGCCAGTCAGCACAGGTGTCATCGGATAGATTCAGATATTTTTCCAACTTAGCATTTGCTTCTAAAGTTGCGGACAGGGGCTCCACTTTACAGTTTAATGGTTCGATAATAAAGTCGGCACGCCAAAATGCTTTTCGATGCGCATAAAAGAGGAACATCGGAACCTGCAATTTTTTGGCTATTAATCCGGGAAGGATGGTAGCGGATGCAACGCGTTGAAAAGCGGTAATCAAAGCCCCGCTAAGTCCTGCATTCTGGTCGAAAAGTACGGTCACCCAACCGCCTTCTCGTACTAAGCTTAATGCCTGGTTGAATCCTTCTTTACGGGAAAATAATTTAAATCCATATCGTTCACGCGTTTTTTTTATCCAATCATCCAATGTCTTATTGCCTAAGGGGCGAAATATCGCGCTTTGAGAGGGGAGTCCTGGAAAGGTGACAGAGAGCATTATGAGGCTTTCGGTCAAGGTGAAGTGAGGAATAAATCCAACTCCACTTGGCATTGAGGCTTTAATTTCATTTAAAATTATTAACGAGGGTTCAGGAATGGTCAGAATTTTACGGGCGCGTTTTTCGTTAAACCAAGGTGAAGCGAGGGCAAATGTCCCCATTTCAATTAATCGCCTACAACTCTCCCGAGCAATTTTTCGATGCCAGGCAAGGGGCTTTTCCGGATAGGCATGGTGCAGATTGCGAAGCATAGTTGTTCGCCGGCGGCGGGCGAAAATATACAATAAATCACCAAGAATCGCACATGCTACACGTACAAAACTTTCTGGAATAATGGCCAGGACCCAGCCCGCGCTTTTTAAAATTAACAGGAACACAATAATTAACTCGAAAAATAAAATTGAGTTAAAATAAGTTTATCCTAGATTTCGCAGTCGAATAAATTATTCAACTGTGTAATTATATTCATATAAATAATCACAGCTTATTAGCACGAAAAAGCTTCTTATGCCAGACATTCTAGTCATAAAGCCTTCATCATTGGGCGATATTGTGCATGGGCTACAGGTAATACAAAGTCTACGCGATCAAATAGACGGATGTCGTATAAGTTGGGTCGTTCGTGATTGCTTTGCGCCTTTATTGAATAAATGTGGAACCGTAGACGAGATTATAATTTACCATCGTTATGGAGGCTGGCGAAAATTTCTCTCTCTTCTCCGAAAAATACGTGAACATGAATACGATACGGTTATCGATCTTCAAGGGCTTGCGCGGTCTGGATTGATGACTTTTGCTTCTCGATCGAAGCAGAAAATAGGTCGTACGGATGCACGAGAATTTACCGGGTTGGCATACGGGAAAAAAGCGCCTTTGCCAGAGGGAGGCAAGCATTCTCATGCCATAGAAATCCTCCTACAATTTCTTCCTCTTTTGCATTGTGAAGCTCGCTTGAGCAGTGGATTAGAATTCAATAAAAATAAACCTTCCATTATTCCACACCAGATACTAGATGAAAACACACTACTGTTTTTCCCGGAAAGCCAACGATCAGAAAAAGAGTGGGGTGAGTATCCTTCACTTACAAAAAAAATATTAAAAGAAAATAATGACTTAAGCATCATATGGTGTGGAGTTTCGAGGCTTGAGTCTCCGACTCTAACTCAATCTGAAAGGTTTTATAATCTAACTGGAGAAACAGGAATCGAAGAATTGACATACTTAATCACAAACGTGCGATTGATCGTCGCTAACGATAGTGGGCCGATTCACTTGGCAGCAGCATTGGGTGTCTCCGTCGTCGCTATTTTCGGACCAACTCAGCCAGAGCAGTTTGGGCCTTACCCGCTCGATGATCCTCAACACCATGTTATCTGTGCTCCGGGCGGTGACTTAGGTGGGTTAGATAGTGAAACTGTTTTTCAAGGTGTTATGCATGCACTGGGTCAATTGTTATAGCATCTATAGTTTCCTTGACCTTGTGCTGATTACGATTTCGACTTGCTCCGTAAGAAGCCATTATGCAATAGAATTATGATCGACACGAAATTTTTACGGGAGAATTTGGATTTGGTAAGCGAGGCTATTCGCAAAAAAAAGTTTGATTGTAATTTAGATAGCTTTCTTGCTTTCGATGAAAAACGACGAGTGATTATCGGAGCAGCTGAAAAAGCCCGCGCTGATCAAAAGGCCGCCAATAGTGAAATGGCCAAACTTGAAAAAGGGTCACCTGAATTTTTGAATAAAGTAAAGGAGCTTAAAACTCTTTCTACTCACGTAAAAAAGCTTCAAGCTGAACAGCAGAATATCGAGTCCTCATGGCAATCGCTTGTCATGACCATTCCTAATTTACCTCATGAATCTGTCCCGATAGGTGAAAACGAAGATGATAATGAAGTTGTAAAAATTTGGGGTGATCAGAACGCAACTTCATCTCACGTAATGCCGCATTATAACATACCCTGGTTTGAAGAGTATGTAGATTTAACCCGAGGATCAAAGGTAACGGGTGCCGGATTTCCTTTTTATGTCGGGGATTTGGCGCACCTCACAAGGGCATTAATAAGCTTTTTTCTCGATGAGGCGGATAAAGGTGGCTATATCGAGCTCATTCCTCCGCTACTTGTAAATACTAAAAGTGCAATAGCTACAGGTCAATTACCAGATAAAGAGGGACTCATGTATCAGACGAGTACCGACGAATTTTACCTCATACCAACTTCAGAAGTTCCTTTAACTAACTTTTACCGCGATGAAATACTCAGTATTGATCGCCTGCCTATTTATCACTGTGCCGCGACTCCCTGCTTTCGCCGAGAGGCGGGAAGTCACGGTAAAGAAGTTCGTGGTCTCAACCGAGTGCACCAGTTTGACAAAGTCGAGTTGGTCAAATGGACGCATCCGAAAACCAGTTTCGAGGAGTTGGAGAAACTACGCAATGATGCCGAGCAGCTTCTTGTAAAGCTGGATCTACCGTATCGTGTCTTGTCCATGTGCACTGGAGAACTTGGATTTCCACACGCTAAGCAATATGACCTCGAGGTCTGGGCTGCAGGGCAGAAACGCTGGCTTGAAGTATCGAGTTGCAGTAATTTTACAGATTTTCAAGCACGCCGAGCAGGGATAAGATTCCGTGATTTAAACGGGGAGATACAATTTGTTCATACCCTCAATGGATCTGGGCTCGCTCTTCCGCGGGTCCAAGCGGCAATACTCGAGAATAATTTGTGCGAGGACGGCAGTGTTATGGTGCCTGAAATTCTACAGCCCTGGATGAAAAAGAAAACTATTGGTTCAGGTTAAGCAGCAGGTAGTTCTCAGCGATCAGGGTAAAGGGTCTATCGCTCAATTAGAGTGTTCACTTCGAAAACGGATTACTCATAGTCAGTTTTATTTCCACTTTCGTATAGTCCCTGGTTTTTCCTAACCTGGATGTTTAAATATGATTTGAATGATCATTGTGATTATAAAAATATCCGGTGTAATTACCTTTTGAAATTTCAATCGATGTAATTTCTGTAGGACCGAGCAACTTTTTATATTCTTTCCCATTTCCTTTTAAGATTACCGTAGTGCGGATACCAATATTATTCCTTTAAATGACTTTTACATAACCTTCGCGCACCAATATTTCTCTGGTATTTTTTAGAGTGTTATTTTCTATCATAAAAATTATATCATTACAGAATTTGTTGGCGTCCAAATTGTCAGTTTTTTTTATCCAAATAAATGCGATGATTACGGAATTATTATCAAAGCTTTTTCATAATTTAAAGGTGATATGAAGTTGAGTCGGTAGCTTGCTATCTACCCGTAGATGAATCCCCTTTATTCTTCATTAGTTCTTATTATTGATTAGTCTAAATTCTTTTATAATATCAGGGGATATATTTTTGGATTAAAATATCCGTGAAATTGGTTTCATTAGAAAACCTCAATTAAATATTAACATATAACTGTCGACAATTGCAGCTTAGAATTTAGTAATGTATTGCTTTCTTTTGTTATGGCAAAACACCCTTCAGATAAGTCGTTAAACTGGCATGGTTATTCCGAACAAATGGGTAGGGCTATTTCTCGCGTACGGTTACATGCCGCAGTGTTAAATTGGATTGAATCCGATAGAGAGAAAACACCCTGGTCTATAGCGTGTTCGGGGGGATCAGATTCGGTTTGCGAGGTTTTATTACTCTTTGCGCTTTTTCCGCATCGTCGGGACAGAATGCATATTTTGCATTTTAATCATCGCTTACGCAGTGAAGCATCGGACAAAGATGCTTCTTTTGTGAAGGATCTCGCTGGAAGTCTGAAAATCGAATTTCACACAGGTATGATGGCGCTTACCGATAAGAATAAAGTAAATGAAGCGGTGGCACGTGAAGCTCGCTTCAAATTCTTTAAAGAGGAGATGAATAAATTTGGTGGGCGTGCACTTTTTTTAGGCCATGTAAAAGAAGATATTACTGAGACCATGCTTATGCGTCTTGCCAGAGGAAGTGGGACGAAAGGATTAGCTGCTCCACGTCCAGTCCACACTCATAGAGATGACACTGTGCACTTGAGACCGTTATTGAATATTGCTAAAAACGAAATTCAGGAATACATGGAAGAAAATAGTATTCCCTGGTGTGATGATGAGAGTAATCTGCAGGATCAATTTTTGCGCAACCAGCTACGGCACTCAGTATTGCCCGCCTGGCGCAGGGTTGAAGAGCGTAATGTCGATGACGGGACTATGCGCGCGCGGAGCTATCTGGAAGAAGATGATCAAGCGCTAGATCTCTGGTTGGATGAAGTTGGAATAAAGCCCCAATCAGGCGAGAGTTATAATTTCGGTCATCTGATGGATAAACCAACGGCATTAATTCGACGCATGCTATCCCGTTGGCTTGATGCGCAAGGTTTGTTGGCAACACTTTCACGTGAAGCGATGGATAATTTATTGAGCAGTATATTAAACAGGCAAATGTTCCGAATGAGTGCTGGGGATAAGGATTTCATCGAACTCCATAAAGACTGTCTGAAGTTAATGGGTGATAGGTGTGAA
>Ga0315339_1000828_pt1 | contig 32689 bp, 31 predicted proteins | sample ASW17metaG_FD_204514 | JGI IMG/M metagenome (GOLD analysis project Ga0315339, IMG submission 204514) | Ammonia-oxidizing marine archaeal communities from Pacific Ocean, United States - ASW #17 | ecosystem: Environmental > Aquatic > Marine > Oceanic | place: USA: California | collected 2016-12-05 | reverse complement strand
TTTGTAATCTATCATTCAATATTGGTAAAATTTCGTCAGAAAGATCTACCAAAAAAGAATGGTTAGCACAAGGCACAATGTATTGACTCCATTTCCCATCTAAACATCCAATTTCCACAACAGTTTTATCAACAATATTGGGTAGTAAAAATTCATTTTTTATTCTCAAATAATCGCCTAATCTATCTTCATCCTCTATTGATTTACCCCAAGAATAAGTCTCTCCAGATTTAAATTGATCAACCACAATCTTAGTCCATTTCTTTTGCCTGTGATGCGTATTACTATAACCCGAATACTTCTTAATTCTATTAATTACTACTAATAGTAGATGGTTAATTCTTGTAATCACCTTTTGTATAAACATGGTCAACATCTTCTCTACTGACCGCTAGCCTTATTGCCATTTTATTCCCTTTTGCAGTTATCTTGTGTACCCTGTTTCTTTCAATATATACAATTTCACCCTTATTAATTTGCTTCTTTTGGCCTTCCACTAACCATTCCCATTCCCCTTGAATGATATACCACCATTCATCCCAATCATGGTGGTAGTGCATTCTGTTCCCTTCACCAGGCATCTGGGCAATGAGTGTAGCACTGTTTGAAGGTGAATTAATAACTGTATGGGACCAAGATTCAGTTTTTGGATTAGATCGAATTATCTTATCGATTGATACTTTTTCCTTATTATAATTAAACATCTCATTCTTCTTGACGCCATCTTCGACCAATATTATTTCTCTATTCGCATCATAGATTATATTATCAGAATTATTACTGTAATATTTAGGTTTTTTTATTGGTTGTTCAAGTGATTCAGCTATAGCCTCTGCAAGGACGAAGTCTTCTTCATTGTCAATATCTACTGTTGAGAATCCCTTTATTTCAAAGAACCCTATTTTCCCATCACCTCCATGGTATGCGGCACCGTATTTCTTAATATTTTCTCTAAAATTACCCACCTTCCACCCCATAATGCCACAGGCATATGCTTTTACAGGTTCCAATAACTGAGATGGAGGCGTCTTTTTATTCTGAATAAAATTAATGGGATTCCCTTTATAGATGGATTCAATCCTAACATCATATACAGAAACCATTGTATCATACTTTTCTTCTATCATCTTACTGATAAAACCATCAATCTCTTCTGCAGATAGAAAGGGTGACGTGGCCAGCAATTGAATAAGAACATCGCATTCCACATTTTCCATAAAATCAAGTGCAAAATCATCATTTGTCGCAGTATCTGATGCTAATTTTTCACTTCTTTTATAAAATTCTATTCCACTTTTCTTAGAAATATTTCGAAAAATTTCAGATTCAGAGTTCACATAAATTTGATCTAATAATTTAGATTTAATTGCAGTATCAATTATATACTGTATCAATGGTTTCTTATTAATTAAACGAAGATTTTTATTTTTGACTCTCGTACTCCCCAGTCTTGCAGGTATCATTGCTACAATTTTTATTCTATCTCTTTCCATAGCTATACCTGATTATTATTTAAAGACCAATGATTGTTTTCATAATCTTCAACCAATAGATCAAGCGTATTTAAAGCATTTTTATTTGCTCCATTATCAATGGCAAATCGCCTTCTTTTGTCCAGTTCTTCTTCTTCAGTCAGATTTGAAGATGGTGGTTCCCAGCCACATCTCTTATATATCGCGAGTGGTATTCCATCTGATATTTTTTTTCTGGGAACCTTTTGATTTTTTATTACTCTTCTTGTTTTTCTTGTTATTTTTGATTTCAGCAATTTTTCAACCTTTTTTAAATATGGCCATGGATCAAGAACAAAAGGCTCAAATGGAATTGTTAATATTTGACTACCAAATTGATTTTGATATTCATTTTTAAAAGTTTTAGTTAATTCAGAAGTTTTTTGCATTTCATATATTGCTCTTTCAACTGGGTTGGATTTTAAATATAATTCCTCCTGCCCAAAATCTTTAAAAGGCAATTGATGTTCCCCATGTTTAATATACAGATGAAACTGACGTGCAGCTCCAGATGGATCCATATGATGCTCTCTATTCAGTGTTTGTTGAATAAGTATATATAGTGGATGCCTTACTATTTCGATGACTACAACTTTTTCCCCCAGGGCTTTAAATACAGGTTCACAAAATGCCAACAAATTATGCGTCGCGAAATGTAAGATCGGTTTTTCCCTTTTAATACGTTCCGGAATTACTTCGTCACCTTTTGTAAATAACCTTTTAAGATAAGTAACAACATTCACGTTACGAAATGCGCTAGAAAGATCACTGGGTCTGAAATTCGTTCCGCGGCTCATCATCGTATGATAAAGGACCAGATCCATTTGAATGCGTATCATTGCCTCAGCAGCATCATCCGTTATTTTTTTCAGATATTTTAACGCGCAAAGGTTTTCCAGTTCACCTGAGTAGTTTAATAACTCAACACGTTCCATGGCAGCGATTATTGCCGTAAACAACGTTTTCCCGCATCCAGGCTGACCATCAACCAACACAACCTCATCAAGCAACATTTTTTCACGAATTACCTGAGGTTCATTTAGCATTAGATCTGACATTAAGTTCACTTATTATTATTCAAATGAATCTGCTTCAATTTTTACAATACAGTAGCAGATTTCACCTTTATGTTCACTTTCATTAATTTCATATTTTGACCATACCACCATTACCTTGTCTTTACCATAATTGATCATTGAAGGATATGTTACAGCAAAATCAGAACCGGAAGGATGAATAGATTGTTTTTTGGGATACGAATCTTTTTTGATACTATCAATAATGAGATTCGTATCCCAATTGAATGATAAAGAAGCTGTACTATTAAGACAAAGTTTTTCTCTTGATTCACCACAATTATAACATATCAATAGTGACGTATGATTCTTCATCAAACTTACAGGGGTATTGTAGGATTTAATTCTGGTAGGTTTTGGGGTTGTCCAGTTTTCTCCAGCATCAATCGATTCTGACATCCACAGATTACCCGTTTTTGTTCTCGCAATCATAACAATATTCCCTTCTGTAAATTCAATAATAGAAGGTTCTGCTATTGGTATAGCAATGGGATCGCTGGTATATAATTTCCAAGTATAACCTCCATCGATTGATTTGAATACGCCCACCTGGTTTGCAGCGGTATTATAAACGGGAAGTAAAAGGTTACCGTTCTTAAGACACAAACCATTGGATTTACAAGTGTATTCCCTTGAAAGTTGGCAAGGTTTTGACCATGATTTTCCTCCATTTTCTGACCATCTATAATATATACCTAAAAATCCTTTTTTCTCACCATGAAGTCTTGGATAAAACTTTCTCGCATTAGAATAAAACAAGTATATTCTGTTTCCAGACTGAATAAAAGCCGGATCAAAATCAGATATCCCTTTCGTATTTTGAAGGATTTCAGGCCCAGTCCAATTACTTCCATCAAACCGTGACATAAGAATACTTTGGAATGGATGAGTCTCCCACGGCCCAGAAAACCAAGCAACAATATAATTGCCATCGATGAAGTTCACTAAATTAGGCGCATGATTAAAATTATTGAAATATTTTTCTGAATATGGGTGCTTATTAGCTGGTGTGTAAACTGTCCCGCTATGAATAATTGTCATTTTTTTACAACCAGTTATCTTACGCTTATGTAATGGGACATACTGTATATGGTTTCCCGTTTAGGGCCGATAAATGTTCATTGAAGGCTTCGATCAAAGGTTTGTGAAGAATATAAGATTCATCAATACTGGTCAGTCCAGAATTCCCGGTTTGTAAAATTTCTTGGACCATAAGGTGTGAAATTTCACTCTGTAGTGGTTTACAAAAAGGTAATTCCTTAGTAAATGTGTCACTATTTTTTTGAGATGATTTATACAATATTTTCTTTTGAGATATTTCAATTATCTGGTTATCAGTTTCAATTCTTATTAAGCTTGGAATCATTGTCATTCTATTATCTATAATATCAAGTACGTCATCTCTCGTGGTTTGAACAATTAGCCTGCCTCCTAATTCAATAAATCCCTGTCGTTTAGATTGATAAATTTCTCTATCAAGAGCTGTAGCATCAATAGTTATTTTATTTAGTCCCGTTAAAAACGCAAATAAATCAATCATATGGATAGTATTTGATGCCAAAGCCCAATTGCTTCCGCCTACACTCATTTTAATTCTTTTTTCCGAGATTATTTTCTCCCGCAGCTTACGGTAAAAAGGCCAAAGCCTTGCCGTGCAGTTGACCCACCCCTTTGTATTTTTTTTATCCAGCAACTCCAGTACTATTTCAAAATCTTGAATAGATTGAAATGCTATCTTTTCCAAAATCAAATATTTTACATCAACCTTTTCTAGCAAATTCTCCACAACTTTTCTTCTTATATCCGCATTAGTAGAAATAATGGCTACATCAATATCATACTTCAGACTGTTAATTGATTTGAAAAAACTAACATTATGAATCAATGGGTTAACAGTCATTTCATTAAAAAGTTTTTTAGCTTTATTAGATGCCATTGTTTTTGGCTCAATAACAGTGATATTTATATCATGAGCTATCTTTGATAAACCTTGTAAGTGGCGGGATCCTAATTGTCCACTGCCAATAATAGCTATGTGTGGTATGTTAATTAATTTTCTAATAGTTTATTTTACACTTGATATGTTGTTTGTCATATTGCTGTCCACCCACCATCAACCATTAAAGTAGTACCAGTGATATAAGATGCCGCATCAGATGCTAAAAATAGTGCGGCAGAAGCAACTTCTTCAGCGCGTCCCAACCGTTTTAATGGTGCTTTATTGCTATATTGTTTTATAAATATAGGGTTTTGATCACTGTTTGTTGCAGAGACGTGCCCTCGCAAACCACCTGGACACAATGTATTCACGCGTATATTATATTGACCATAATATGAAGCCATCTGACGAGTAAGATTAGTTATTCCACCCTTAATAGTAGCATAGGTCATATTTTCATGCATATCTGTATCTTCATAAACAGTTAAATCCTGAGCAGCTACACCATAAATAGAACCCAACTGAATAATACTACCACCATTTCCTGCCTGAACCATAGCTTCCGCTACAAGACGTGCCAACCAGGCATATGAATTCATATGAATATCTACATTCTTCTGAAAAGATTCCAATTTTATATCCTTAAACGAACTTTTACCCCAATCTGTGGTACGGGGATAAGAACAATTGATATAAATGTCTGGGCAGCCATATTTATCAAGTAATTTAGAGAAATTATTTTCAAGTTTATCAACTTCTGCACAATCAAAAGGACAAAATATCAGATCATAACCTGCAGCAGTTAATTTTTTCTCCATTTCTTTACCTTTTTCGAAATTGATATCAAGTGCAACAACCCTACTGCCCAGGGATGTAAATCCCTTGGATATCTCTGAACCAATTAAACCCAATCCGCCCATCACAAACGCCGTTTTGCTATCAAATCGGAATTTTTTTATGTAATCAATTGGCAATTGAAATTCTTTTTGAAATAGGGTGCTCTACAATTTGCCATTATAAATCAATAGCTATGCCTGATTCCCTCAATTAGGATATAGTATAAAATGATATTTATTGCTCTAATTAACTGTTTTTCTTGTCCATTTATTTGCTTGAGTATTGGCCACTTTTGGAAGATCATTAGTGTCAAGCCGTTCTAAGGTAAACGCATTATCTTTACTTAAACTAGCAATACCAACTTTTGTAGTTAGAGCAAACTTGCAATTTTTTTTTCTTATTATATCAATTAATGAATTGTTATAAACCCCATATGGATAGTTCATCACCCAATTATCAATAGGGGAACCCACTTTTTTAAGAAACTGAAGTGATAGATTTATTTCTTTTTCCTGTTTATCTGGTGACAAATTATCTAAAAAGTAATGGTCATATCCATGACTTCCAATATACATTCCATTTCGTACCATACATTTTATTTGATTGATATCCATATATAGTTCTCTTGAAAAAGCGCCTTCATCATTAGTAACATATTTATAAAATAAATCGTCTAAAATTAGATTCCTTATTTCTTCTTCTAATTCAACTTGTAATAGGCGTTTAATAAAAATGATTTCCTTTGAGTCAAATCGGTTAGCTTGAGCAAGTTTAGAAAAATAATAATCATTACTTTTCAAAGAAAATTCTGACCTGTATTTTTCCAGGCAATCAAATAAATTATCAAGAAGATTATTAATATCTGAAATTGATGCAAGCAAAAAATGTATTTTGTTGACATCAAGAACTTTATGATTGAGAATTGATTTTGCAGGTGGGAAAAAACATCCCTGAATACCTTTTTCTTCTAAAATTGGAAAAACAGTATTATAATGGTCTATGTAAGCATCATCAAACGTAAGAAGAATTGCATTTGATGGTAATTCCACATTTGAGTAAATAGCATCTATACAATCATTTACTGTAACAAATTGATAAAATTTTTCCAGATATGTCAATTGCTCCTTAAACTCACTTATCCGCAATGCTTTAATTTTAGGATATCTTGTATATTGTAATTCTCTAACATAGTGATACATCACAATTGTAATCTGATTTATTGTCATTTATCTTATAATATTATATTTGGACGATCTTGGTCACCATCTGCTTTGCAAACGGAAAAATTAAAATTATTCTCACATTTATAAGTAAAAATTAAATCAACAGATCTCTTTTCAAATGGCTCAAAATAGCTTGGTATGATAACCTCGCATTTTGAATCTCTTTTAATAAATCCACTAGCAGAAAGTATTTTTTCTTCAATGCCAATGTTATAAAAATCAATATACTCTGCATCATAATCCTGCAGTAGTCTATGAAGTTCCCCAAATATTCCTGATAACCCATCATCATGGCCGAAGTAATCAACTATTCTTAAAGCATGATTTGAATTATAAGAGCATAATCTTAAAACTATAAATCCGATTATACAATTTTGGTTCATTAAACCATATACATGGTAATTATATATTGGATGACAGTAATACCGATGATAAAGATAATTATGCGACTTTGCTGGAAGTCGTAATTCTGATACAAAATTTGTTCTTTTTTCAGAAGAATTTAAATAATCTGATTTTTCATATCGAATCAGTTTTTTCCCATTTCCATTAATTATCGTTTCACTATTATATCTACCATCAAAGTTGCCAATCAAATGGAAGTTTTTTTTTTGTTCATTAGCAATATAATAATGATTCATAACCCCTATGTCGTAACCCATATATTTATAAATCGGGATTACTCTGGGGTTCACACCAATCCCATAAAGGCTACGAGGGTGTTTTTGAGAGACCAAATAATTCATCAATGTTAGCCCTAATCCAGCAGCCTTTATATCCTCCCGAACCTTCCAAATAGCAAGAGCTAAATCAACATGTTGAATAGATTTATCAAAATGAGATGTAGGGTAAAAACCCAGGATTGCGTGAATTTTATTGGTCTTATTGTGCTTCGCAATCACAAAATTATAATTTTTGTTATCTTTATCATAATGTTGCCAGTCCATTAATTTTTTACTGGTTGCCATAATATGATTATTTTTCCAGTGATTATTTATGAATTGTTGAAGTTCTGGTAGTTCAGATTCCTTACAATAACCTATATTATAACCATTCAGTGAGTTATTGATGTTGCACTCCTAATTTTCTTAAAACGTTCACCATATTGCTGATTATCCACAATTTTTACTTTAACTGGAATCATAAAGTTTACTAATCTACCTGCACAATATTGTTTTAATCTAATAGTAAAGTCTTTGTTATCTTCGTCCATTAATAATCTAACATTTGCGCTAACAATATTACCCATAATGGGATTCTTTTCACCAAAAACTATGACTTCAGCGACATTATCCATTTCTTGAATTACACTCTCAACTTCCTGTGGATAAACCTTGTTTCCACCAACATTTATTATCTCCGATTTCCTGCCCAATATCTTAATATATTCACCTTTCACCTCAACTGCATCGCCAGTTTTAAACCATCCATCTTCCGTAAAAGGGCTTGGTGCATTTAAATATCCAAGCATGGCAGATTTAGCATTGATCTCAAGCATCCCATCAACAATACGTGTCTTATAATCATCTCCACCTACTTTAACCCATAAAGAATCATCTTTTTCTGACTTGGACCGCATAACCCCTAATTCAATTAAACCATATGTCTGTAATAGTTTAACTTCAGGAAAAATTATCTTAAGTCTTTTAAGAGTGCCTTCGGACATGGGTTCTGTACCGTATGATATTATTTTCAGACTGTTCAAATCATAATTTTTGTAAACACCACTCAACAACATTAGGTTCAGAAATGTTGGCGAAGCTGGTAATAACTCAACTTTGTGCTTTTCAATTAATTTGCATATATTTTCAGGATTACGGTCTTTTGTGGCAATAACGACACCACCATTTGATAAAATGTGAAACATAGTATTTAACCCACCCCAATGATCAAATAATAAGAAATTGAGTGTCCGCAAAGCTTTTCTTCTTGTTTTAAACTTTTCCAATAAACCTAATAAATCGTGAACCGCTGCCTTCGGTTCACCTGATGTCCCGGAAGTATAGAGAACTAAACCAGGATGCTCTCTTTCTCTTATTATCTTATAATATTTATTATCTGATCTTTTTGAGACATTTTTGGATGTAATAACGTCTTTTTCATCTACTCTAAATACAAATTCAACTTGAGCAATCTCAAAGAGTCTATTCTCATTTCTATTCGACGTATTTGTTAATGGAACAACAATACATTCTTTTTTAATAAGAGCCAATAATAGTGCAATTGAATTAGGTAAGAAATCTCCTTCTAATGCTACGACTGTCCCTGGTTTAATTTGATGAGAATCAATAAGTAATTGGTATTTTTCAACATTATGCATTAAAGATCTGTAACTATGTTTTGAACCCTTCCAAATAATGGAATCACTATTCTCGAATTCATTGAACACATCAAATAAAAAATCTATATGCATTTCTTAAAACTCCATTAATATAGTACCATAAGATAATCCAACACCGAACCCTGATAAGATCAAAGTAGACCCATTTTCTATTTTACTTTGATCTATTGCATCCTTTAATGCAATGGGTATTGAGGCGGATACAGTATTCCCTATATTATAAATATTTATAAAAACTTGCTCTTCATCAAGTTTCATTATCCTCCTTATTGATTCCAACGTCATTTTACTGGCTTGATGAAAAATAAATTGGTCGATATTCGTTTGTTCTATATTGTTTCTTTTCAATAACCTATTTACCTGTTTAGGCGCAACTGAATTAATAAAAGACCAAACACCAAATCCATCCATTTCGATATCATTTTGGGTTCGTATGTTCCCCCTATCATCCTCAATTTCTGCTGATGTAATATCAGATTTTGGCAACCTTAAGCCACCAGCCGGAATCCAAAACTTATTGTAACCAGATCCTGATGAACCCAAATCTATATCTATAATCCCCCTTTTTCTCCCCGACTTTTTTACAATGGTTGCAGCAGCACCATCACCAAACAAAACACGAGTTGAACGGTCTTTAGGGTTAATATATTTAGAGTAAGTATCAGCATTTATTAACAAGATTTCTCTTGCCATGCCAGCTTTAACAAATGCATTTGCCATTGCCAAGCAATAAATATAACCAGTACAGGCATGATTAAAATCATATGCAAATATCTCATCCTTCAAACCAAAATATTTGTGTAATAAAAATGAATTTGATGGCATGATATAGTCCGGACTCTGGGTACAATAAATAATTCCATCAATATTGTTTTTATCATTTGTTTGAAACAGTTTATCACATGCTTTGATTGATAAATCATAAGCTGTCTCATTCTTGCCGGCAATATGCCGCTGATACACTCCGGATTTTTCCGTTATTTTTTCCAGATTCCAATCAGGGTTTTCTTTTTGAAGGTCTGCATTTGTTACAATATTCTCTGGAAGATAATATTCTATTGATTCTATTATTAGACTCATTGCAAGGCCTGAATAAAACTACTGTTGTTCTTTAATTCATATCCAATAGTTGATGAAGAGCCATGGCCAGGATATATATTTATGTGACTTGGCATTTTGGAAATGATTTTCAACGATTCTTTTAAAACTTGTTCATTCCCGCCAGGAAGATCAGTTCGACCAATTTTTTCATTAAAAAGTGTATCACCAGTAAAAAGGCAGCCATCAATTAATAAGCAGACACCACCTTGAGTATGCCCAGGTGTAAAAATGACCTCAATGCTAAATCTTTTAATAACATCTTGCACATTTGATTGATCATAAAAGTAGTCAACACTTGGGATTTTTATAAGACCTGAACCATCAAATAGTTTTACATATAAATTTGCAGATCTTAACAGCCTTTCATCTGCCGAATGCAAGAAAAAAGGTAAATGATATTTGTCCTTTAAGTATTTAACAGCGCCTATGTGATCATAATGTGCATGCGTATTTAATATTGCGGAAACATTGAAATCATTACTATCAAGGTATTTTTCTATTTTTTGTTTATCATCACCAGGATCAATAATTAAAGCATCTCCAATTGATTTACTGATGATATAGCAATTTTCCTTCCATTTTCCAGTTGGTATCTTTTTGATTTTTATTCCTATCAAACTCCTCCTAAACAAAGTATTTGATTACTAACCATTTTACTTTTTTCGTTAATAAAAAAATTCAATGCATGAATAACGTCATAAATGTTTAACCGGTCTTTTGAGATAGTCTGATTTAGTATTTTACGTTTGATTTTTTCCTTTAAAGCAATTTCCATTCCAGTATCCTTTACGACTGATAAAGATAAAATATTGATGGTTATACCAAATTGAAAAACTTCACGCGCTAAAACTCTCGAAAACTGTTCTATCGCTGCTTTTGAACTACTATATATAGATGTACCTGCTAATGCCAATGGTACGTGAATGGATGAAATATTTATAATTCTACCGTGTTGGTTCATTTTCATCAATTTTACAGATTCCCGGCAAAATATAAATGTACCTATAAAATTGGTATTTAGTGAATCATGGGCTTCTTTTAATGGAGTTAACAAAACATGATTTTCTGAAGATACACCTGCATTATTTATCAAAACATCTAATCGTCCACACTTTTTTCTAATTTCTTTGAACATCTTTTTAACTAATGATTCGTCGGATACATCTAGACAATAATGCTCGTAATTATTTAATTCAAAATCAATATTACCACGGCTACAACCAATAACAATAAATCCATTTTGGGTATAATATTCGGCTAAATTTTTGCCTATACCTTTTCGGGTACCCGTAATAATCATCACAGGTTTATCAATCATTTAACTTTTCCTCTAATAGCAACTCAATATAATCCGCCAAAGACCCAACGGTTCTAAATGGGCTGTTTTCTTGAGACATGGCTCTTTCATCAGCAAGCGTAATTGTAACATCAAACTCGTCTTCAATGTTTTGCTCTACTGCAACAACCAAATTGATCAAACCTAATGAATCTAATTTCCCACCCTCACCAAATAGAACAGTATTTGTAGATTTTTCCAATTGGTGTTCATTTTCTAACTGTCGATTGATTTCTTCAATTGAGTTCATAATCACTAGTTTTATTCTATCATTCATCACTATAATTGACTCCTATATTAGTTTAAAAAGACGACCTCATTTTTCAGGCAGATTCTACACAGATTGTTAGGGACAGAACCTTATGTCCTTTCGATTGGCACTGCAAATAAAATGGTATCAATCTTTATAATAGGCAAGCTAAATATTTCACCACTTTTACTGCTATCAAGAAAACCCAAAATATGGATATCAGGCCTATAAGCTTTAATAGAAAAATAGAAAGACAAACCAAACGTGCCCGAGCCATAAATGTATATGCGGCTATTCGGTTTAAGCTTGGTTAAACTTTTCAAATATGCAATATCTGTCATTTTATATCTTATCCAACTAGTTTTTGATCCAACCGAAATAATTAATCATAGTTGTAATTACTAGCGTTTTTATTCATTAAATATTTTACTATTTCAAAATCAAGTTTGGTATCTATATCTATTGATCGTTCTTCAGGCATTTCAAAAAATATTGTTTTTTCAATTAAACATGTTTTATCAAATTCTTTGAAAAAAGTATTTCTCCTATAAACATAAATTGAAGCATTCATATCATAACATGGCGGAGATTTTTGTCTACCCAATACCGGCGAATTTAAAGATTTGGATCTTCTGACATATCCATTTTCATTTAATTCTACTAAATTAAAGTAAGGGGATCTTCTAGACCTACATCCGGTAACCAGATTAGATGCATCTGCTGTATTTTCGAATAATTTAACTGATGCTTGGATATCATTTTTAGTTCTTAAAGGAGCAGTTACATCAAGATCTACTATTATATCAAATTTTATGTTTAATATTTTTTCTACTTCATTAACACAGTGTTGGATAACCGGTACTTTTGGAGCATCATCTGTTGCTAATTCTGATGGACGTTTGATTATATGATCTGCGCCCCATTTTTCAGCCAATTCTAAAATCAAATCCGAATCACTTGAAAAGGCTATACATTCAAATAGATCAGAATTTTTTGCTTGAATAATTGTATGGGCTAGAAGCGGCTTATTTAATATTTCCCTTATATTTTTATTTTTTACTCCCTTTGATCCACCTCGAGCTGCAATTGTACATAATCGTTTCAATTTTCTATCCATATTGGTGTTTTTGAAGACCCTATCTTCTCAATCTTATTTATTAAATTAACTATCTCAACACCTTCCGAAAATGAACAAATTTGACTATTGTCCATGTTCAAAATAGCTTGATGTTGCTTTGTATAAATAATATCTCTATCGTAATCATAATTTTCTTTACTATTATCTATTTCGATTGTTTTATTAATAAAATCAGCTTTGATTGTGTTTTTTTCTGTATTTACAATCACGTATCTGTTTGGAACTCGATCAAGATAATTCAAGTGAATCGATACTACCGGGCAATAATTCGTTTTCATTATTATAGAGTAAATATCATCAGTATCAATCTCTAATTGACTAAAATTTCCACCTAACGATGTAACACTTGTCCAGCCACCTAACATATAAACTAAATAATCTAATTCATGGCTCAGATCTCTTAAAACGCCTCCACCTTCATTTTTTTTAGCAGAATAGGATTTTTGATAGTCAGAATTAGGTCTCCATTCAGGAAGATAAGAACCTGCATAAGCATTTACGGATAAAATATTCTGTCCAGAAATAATTAATTTAAGTTTTTCAAATACAGGACTAAATCTCAGATTATATCCAACATAAATATTGTTAGTATTATCTAATGAAATATTATAAGGTTTTTCAAAAAGAGGTTTTTCAATTAGAATACTATTATTATAGCCAAGTGAAAGTAATTCTAATAGATCAGAATAATGCTCATTGGTTTTACTCGCTATTATAATATAGTCAAACAAATTATCTTTTAGAGCTAATGATATACTTGAATAAGATTGCTGGAACTTTGTTTCTCTTCTGCTTACTACATAGACTTCTACACCTAAATTTTGCAAAATTTTTACATGTCTCAAGCCAATTGATCCGCACCCTATGACTAAAGCTTTCAATCTATGTGATTACCATATATACTCTTAGCCCGTTTGTAATCATCAAGGTCACCTATATCTATCCACTCTTCTAAAATGGGAAACATAGCTGTTTTCAGTTCGGCAGCGATAATCTTATCAAAATATTCTGGCATATCAAGTGTTTTACCATTAGATAATAAGTTTAGTACTTTTGGATCAAATAAATACAAACCGGCATTTACAAAAAACCTATGGATTGGTTTTTCATTAATCTTTTTTATGATACCATCTTCTGATTCAATAACGCCATATGGAACTATTAATTCAATATCCTTCACGCACATTGTTGCCATAGATTTATTTTCTATATGAAAAGAAAATAATTCCTGCAGATTTACTTTTGTAAGTAAATCAGCATTCATAACTAAAATGGAATCTTGAGGTACAAATTTCATTAAGGATAAGGAACCAGCAGTGCCTAGTTTTTCTTTTTCATTTATATAATCTATTTTGATCCCCCATTTACTTCCGTCTCCAAAATAATCTTTAATCATTTTTGCTTTATAATTGACCGATATAAAAAACTTTTCAAATCCATATAAAATACAATTTTCAATTATATTTTCTAATATTGGCTTGGTCCCAATTTTTAATAGTGGTTTTGGTTTTTTATCAGTTAAAGGGCGCAAGCGAGTCCCAAGTCCTCCGGCCATAATTACAGCTATGTGCTTCTGGCCGTCTATCTTTAGTTTTTTAATTCGGTATTCAACATCAACTATTTCCCCATTATTATTTAGTATAGGTAGGTGAGTAAGGTGTCTTTCGCTAAAAAATGATTTCGATTTACTATTCCTATTTTCTACTGTACAAGTAATAGGATTAGTATTCATAACTAACTTGATTGATGCCGATTTATCTATATATTTCAACATCCCTTTTCGTAAATCACCTCTAGTTACAATTCCTTTCAATTTATTTTTTTTATTTACCACCAAAGCGATACGTAGGGGCGAATTACTAATCAAATATTTAGCTTCTTCAAACGTTGCTGAATCATAAATAATAGATGGACTGACTTCTTTTTTCATATTATTTGATTTTAAAATATTCTTTCATTTTATTAATTACGCTTGATATTTGTTTATCTGTAATGCTAACACTAGAAGGGAGACATAAAGACTGGTTTATATGCTTTAGTGCATTCTCGACTTTATATGCTTGACAAGATTTATATGGTTTTTGCAAATGATTTAGTTGCCAAATCGGACGAGTTTCGATATTTTCATGATGTAAGTAGTCAATCACTTTATTTATCTCATTAGGATTTCTACGAAATATATTTAACCAATGATTATTATGTGCAAAATTCGGTGAATCAGCAATGATAAAACTCTCAATCTCTTTAACACAAGCTAGATATTGATTATAAATCTCTTTTTTACGTTTTAAATAATTTTGCATTTTTTCTAATTGAGCTACTCCTATAGCCGCCTGAATATTTGTAAGGCGAAAATTGTAACCAATTTCATTATGAATATAATTGACTGGGTCATCTTTGGCTTGAGTTGTTAAATATTTAGCTTTGTTGGCCAGATCAAAATCATTTGTTAGGATCATTCCGCCGCCGCCAGTAGTTATAATCTTGTTTCCATTGAATGAAAGGCAACCCAATTCCCCTATGGTTCCGGTATGCTTACCTTCAAATAAGCCCTTAATATAGAATGTACCTAAACTTTCACTCGCATCTTCCACCACGGAGATGTTGTATTCTTGACATAAGGGGACCAGTTCATCTAGCCAAACAGCATTGCCCCATATATGTACAGGTACGATGGCGGAAATGCGTTTGTTAGTAATTTTATTATATGTTGCATTATCCTTGAAATATGTTTGATTTTGAATAAAATCAATTGTTTTCATTATATCAATATTGTAATACTCATCAGCATCCATAAACACCGGGCTGGCACCATTGTAGGCAATGGCATTTACCGGCGCTATAAAGGTAAGGGTGGGCACGATGACTTCATCTCCGGACCTAACCCCCGCAAGCCGCAGGCTCACCTGCAGCGCTGAAGTACCGTTGACACAGGCAATTGCAAATTTAGCACCTGTATATTCTGCGATTTTCTGTTCGAAAAGGTTTACATATTTACCAGCTGAACTAACCCATTCCCCATCGATACATTCCTTAACATATTTCCATTCGTTACCCTGTAAGGTTGGCTCACTTAACGGTATAGAAAGTTCAGACATATAATAATTTCTGGGCTAGTTGCATAGTCTTCAAAGCTCCTGCCAAATCCTGACCCGGCCATTCCAACGAACCATTTTGCAGCATATTACAAAAGGCTTTCATCTGACCATAAAAACCTGGCTTATATTTTTTGTCTAACTCATCTGGTTCTATTTTGTACTCTGTAAAATTTGTATCCACCCATTTTCCTTTTTCAAGTGGTCCAAATATTACTGTCACACCTTCGCCATAAAGGGTTACTGACCAACCGCCTGGTGAATACCAGTATGCAGTATAGGTGCCCAATGATCCTGATTCAAATTCCACTGTAGCTACAAACTGGTCGCCGTTTTTTTCTTTAAAACTTTTTGAAATTGTATTAAAACTTGTTATTTCACCACCAAAAAAATGCAATAAATCAATTGTATGAGTGCTGTTTGCATAAAGCCAATTATCAAGAATATTCTGGGGTTTTCTATTAACAACTTTCCAAAATCGTTCATGTCCTTCCACAGAAACGCCTAAAAGACGCCCAGATTTTTTTATGATTTGAATCCCTTTATGAAAAACAGAATAAAACCTGCGATTATATCCCACCATGTTTTTAGTGCCATTTTCATCAGCAAGCTTAAAGAGTGTATCTGTTTCCTCTGGAACCAAACCAGGGGGTTTTTCGATAAATAACGGTATTTGTTTTGGTATCAATTTTTCTGTTACAGAAAATATCTGATCGGCTGAAACACATATCAGAAGAGCATCTAAAGCACACTTTTCTATGAGTTCATAAATATTATTGTAAACATGTTCTATATTATAATCATTAGAAAGTTTTTCTGCTTTTGTAATTGTTCGGGATGTTATTCCTACTACACTTACATCATCCATTGCACGAATTACATTTAAATGTTGCTTAGCAATATGACCAGCACCTATAATACCTAGACGGATGTCAGATATGATAAAGCCCAGCTTTATATAAATGTCTATTTTTTTGAAACCAGTGAATAGTCTCTATTAAACCTTGTTTTAAATCATATTTAGGTTTCCAAGAAGAGCATTTCAGTAGTTTTTGATTATCACATACCAAGCGTTCCACCTCACTATTTTCCGGTCTAACCCGTTTATTATCGTTAATTATCGAAAGATCAACTTTCAGAATATTCATTATTTCATGGGCCAAATCTTCAACCGAGATCTCAGTATTCATACCAATGTTGGTGGCTTTTCCGAAAAATTCATCAGATTTAAATATTTCTAAGAAAGCTGTGCAGATATCTTTGACAAAAGTAAGATCTCGCGTTGGATCAACATTTCCTAATCTTAATTCTCTATTATCAGAATAACACTGAGAAATGATAGTAGGTATCACCGCCCGTGCAGACTGTCGAGGTCCATAGGTATTGAAAGGACGAACAATTTTTACCGGCATATCGAAAGATCTGAAATAGCTTATGGCAAGCTGGTCAGCAGCAATTTTGGAGGCTGAATATGGCGATTGACCAACCATTGGGTGTTTCTCATCTATGGGGACATATTGTGCGGTACCATAAGTTTCACTGGTCGAGGTGATTAATATCTGTTCTAATTTCAGATTTTTTGCTGACTCGAGTACATTGTATGTACCCTCTACATTTGTTCTGATATACGCCAGTGGTGAAGTGTATGAATAAGGGATACCAATAAGCGCTGCTAAATGAAAAACAGATCCACAGCCTTTCATTACTTTATAAACGGAGTCATAATCACGGACGTCGCCTAAGATAATATCCATATGATTTCTGTATTTAGAATCTTCAAGCCAGCCCGAATGACTGTTAGAGTTATATCTATCAAAGGCTACAACATTGAATCCAAGTTCAACACATAATTCTGCTAGATGAGAGCCAATAAATCCCGAAGCACCCGTAATTAATAACTTTTTTTTGCTCATTCAATCATTCTAGATTATTTTATCATCTATATCTATTGATTCCATTAATAAGTCACAATATAGTTTATGAGCCTCTTTTGTTATATGAATCCCATCCGAAATATATTTTTTTAATCCATTGGGGTCATTATTAATAAATGTATATATATCTGCCAGTTTTATATCTTCAGAGTTAATATTATTAATCGTTTTTTTAATTATATGATTATAAATTTTTATACTTGACTGGAGACCGGGAGAACGTTGATTTAGATTATCAAAAGTGGGTGGTATATTTATTAACAAAATATTATTATTTTTACCATTTAATAATCGAATCATTCTATCCAAAATTCTTTTATAATCACTGGGGTTTGTTTTTCTAAAGGGTTTATCTCCTTTAATTTTTATAAAATTGGCCCTATGTGCATGGATGTAACTAATTATTTTCTTTTGCAAGAACTGATTTTTAATCTTTTCGATAATTAATCTTACCCTTTGAGGCACAGGTCGTGGAGCGCAATCTACAATTCCCGATTGAATAATGATTATTTCAAGATTATTATTAAAAAAGTAAGCACAATCTTTTTCTATTGTTTTAAATAATTTTCTTATATCATTGGCACCCTGTGAGCGATTGTATAAATTCACATCAAATCCAGGGAATTTCTTTTTTAACTTTTTTTTAAATAATTCTGGATATGTTTCATAATAAGGAATGCCATTTTCATGCCTAGGCATCGATAATGAATCTCCGTATACTCTAATTAATATTGATTTATTAGGAAGTCGATTTATTTCTTCCATTGCAAATTATTTCTCCTAAAAAAGTATAATAATTCTATTCTTTTTTGTTTTCCCAAATGAGCTTTGGACGAACAGTGGCATCAGGCCATTTTTTGCCCGGAACCCATTCCCCTCTTGAACCATTAATGTTCATATCATCCATTACTGTAAATGAGACTAAATCATTTTCTCTTATGTGGACTGATTGGTTTTCATGAATAATAAGACTAACAAAATACTGACCATCATTCAACATATCTTTTGGTACTAAACATCTGGAATTATAAATACCTGCAGTACCGTTTTTATACATTTCATTATTAAATGAAACAAATACAAGTTGTTGTCTATCATTATTAAAATAGAAAAGAATATTCGGATTCGAATTTCCGGCTGGTATTTTATATCTGATTTCAACAATAATATTATCTCGAACATTAAATTTTGTGCATACTTCTTCTTGTTCATTAAGCACACGAATTAAATATACTTTTATAGGTTCTTTCCCAGGTATTAATCCTTTTGGTTTATTTGTTTTTGAATGATTATCCAATTTCCGCTCTCCAGATTCAATTTTTCCTAAATTCATATACTCATTGACCACATCCTTTGCTGGACCAATAGTTTTAATTGTTCCATTATCAATTAAAATAGCTCTGTCACATAGACTTTGGATTGTAGACATTTTGTGACTAACAAACAATACAGTACGTCCTCCAGTACTACTTATTTCCTGCATTTTACCAATTGCTTTTTTTTGAAATTTTATGTCACCCACAGCCAGCACCTCATCCACTATTAAAATATCCGGGTCTAAATGTGCAGCCACTGCAAATCCCAAACGGACATACATACCTGATGAATAACGTTTAACTGGGGTGTCAATAAATTTATCGATGCCAGAAAATTGAATAATTTCATCAAGTTTTTTTGTTACTTCATTGCGGTCCATTCCATTTATTGCACCATTGAGGTATATATTTTCTCTTCCAGTAAGCTCAGTGTGAAACCCTGTACCCACTTCTAACAAACTAGCTATTCTACCTTTAATTTTTATTAATCCGCTGGTAGGTGTAGTTACCCTTGATAGTATTTTCAGTAATGTTGATTTTCCTGCCCCATTCGCACCAATAATTCCCCATATCTCACCCTTTTTTATTTCAAGGTTTATATTATTCAATGCAAGAATATTCTCATTTTTTTCTATGCGATTTTCATGACCAATAAGAGAATTTGGATCTTCCTTACCACGAGCCAAAGCCCACCAACTCTGTAGATCTCGATATAAAGTACCATGGCCGATAACACCTAAGCGGTATTCTTTATACAGGTTTTCAATTTTAATTACTGTTTCTGCCATAATTATTATACAGTGTCTATAAAAGATTTTTCCGTTTTATTAAACATTAACAAACCAAATATCAAAATAATAATTGTTAAAGAAACGCTAATCATAATCATCTGAATGCTAACTGAACCTATACCTAAAAATGCTGTCCTAAATGATTCTATAACCAATACCATTGGATTTAACATATAAATGATTCGATATTTTTCCGGTACCTGGGAAAGGGGATAAATAATTGGCGTCAAATACATCCATATTTGAACGAAGAAGGTCATGCCGAAGGTTAAATCTCTATATTTCGCTGTAAGCGAAGAAATCAACGCGCCAAAACCAACTCCTAACACGGCCATATACAGAACAAGTAACGGTAACGTTAGAACCAAATAACTCGGGGTTATGTCAGCACCATTTCTTATAAAGTATAAATAGAACCCTAAAAATATTGTAAACTGAATTATAAACTGAAAAATACTTGTTATAACTATTGATATCGGCACTGTTATTCTCGGGAAATAAACTTTACCAAACACGCCGGCATTTTTTACAAAGATATTACTCGTCCCATTAATACAAGACGCAAAATATGCCCATACCACCGTTCCAGACATATAAAATAAAAAAGGCGGCGTACCATCCGTTGATAATTTTGCAATTTTTCCAAAGATTATATTAAATATAATTGTATTGACAAGAGGTTGAATTATATACCATAACGGCCCCAAAATAGTCTGCTTATAAAATATAACAAAATCACGTTTAACAAAAAGGAATACGAGATCGCGATACTTCAACAATTCCTTAATATTAAAACCGACCCATCCTTGATTTGGCTTAATAATTAAATCCCATTTTTTGGTCAAATCTGATATTGAATACTTATTTTTCATGAAATGTATTATTTGTCTTTAATTAATCATCTTGATACTTATAAAACCTCACTTCAATTATAAGGGAATTTGAAAATTCTATTTTCTCTATTGAATTGAATTGATATAATGCTGATAAACCGATTTTAATCCTTCATCCAATGAAATTTTTGCTGACCAGCCTAAATCGTTAATTCTTTTGGAATCAAGAAGTTTTTGTTTCATTCCATCCGGTTTAGATAAATCATTTGTAATAGTTCCTTTATACTTAACAATAAATTTTATTTTATTTGCTAATTCACTAATAGATACATCAGAACCAGTGCCAATATTCAAATGACTGATATTTTCAGTGTAAATATCATTTGAATTAATATTCTCAAACGAAAAAACGCATGCCTGGGCAAGATCATCAACATGAAGAAATTCTCTACGAGGTTTTCCAGTACCCCAAATAGTAACCTTATGTTTTTTATTAGCCTTTGCTTCATGTAGTTTTCTCAAAATTGCAGGAAGTACATGTGACGTGCGAAGATCATAATTATCCCCCGGACCGTAAAGATTATTTGGCATCAAGGAAAAAAAATTGTTATCATACTGGTCAAAATAACTTTCGCAAAGTTTAATCCCAGTTATCTTAGCAATCGCATAGGGTTCATTTGTTGGCTCTAATAAACCTGTAAGCAATGATTCTTCAACAATTGGCTGATTTGCATCTTTTGGATAAATGCAAGCTGAGCCAAGAAAAATAAGTTTTTCAACATTATTGATATGTGAATGATGGATTATATTTGATGCAATTTGGGTATTATCATAAATAAACTGGGATCTGAAAGTATTATTAGCCAAAATACCCCCCACGCGCGCGGCGGCGATGATTACACCATCTGGTTTAATTCTATTTAATAAATCCTCAGATTCTTTTTGGTTAATAAAATTACATTGATGCCAATTGATTTTATTTTCTAGCGAATTATTGGCATTAATATCAAATAATATTTTTAAATCTGATGGCTTTCTTTCGTGCCATGTTGCATGAATATTTTTATATCCAGATTCTGAGAATAATCTAATGAGTGATGACCCAACCATTCCAGTCCCACCAGCAATTAATATAGATGAATTATTATTTATTATAATATGCTAAGTGATTATCTTGGATGTTTTTCATTTCAGCCTCAACCATAATTTTAATTAAATCTTTTAAACTCGTTGTTGCTTGCCATTCTAATTTTTCTTTGGCTTTTGCTGGATTTCCTAAAAGTATATTAACCTCAGTAGGACGATAATATTTTGCATCAATATAAATCAATGTTTTACCTGAATCTTGATCTATTCCTCTTTCATTCTCCTTCTCCCCAACCCAATCAAGTTTAATATCTAACTCTGAAAAGGTAAGTTCAATAAATTTTCTAACACTGTGACTCTTTCCTGAAGCAAGAACAAAGTCATCAGCTTCATTATGCTGAAGAATCTTCCACATCCCTTCAACATATTCTGGGGCATAACCCCAATCTCTTTTCGCATTAATATTTCCTAAAACCAAATTCTCCTCTAAACCTAATTTAATCATCGAAGCTGCACGAACTATTTTTCGAGTAACAAAAGTTTCTCCTCTCCTAGGTGATTCATGATTAAACAAAATCCCATTTGATGCAAATAATCCATAAGCCTCTCTATAATTCCTTATGATCCAATAAGCATAAAGTTTAGCTACTGCATATGGCGAACGAGGATAAAATGGAGTTTTCTCAGATTGAGGCGTTTCAAATACTTTCCCATAAAGTTCACTTGTTGATGCTTGATAAAATTTTACTTTATTATGGCCAATCTCTCGAATTGCATCAAGAAAACGGAGTGTACCCAAGGCATCAACTTGTGCAGTATAATCAGGTATTTCAAAAGAAACTTTGACATGACTTTGCGCTGCAAGATGATAAATTTCATCTGGTTTAGTTTTTTCAAGGATCCTGTGGATATTACTTGTATCAGTAACATCGCCATGATAGAAAAAAAATCTGTCAGAAAATTTTTCATTTTTTATTATATGGTCAATTCTACTTGTATTAAAGGAACTACTTCTCCTAATTATACCATGTACTTCATAATTTTTATCTAATAGGTTTTCAACTAAATATGAACCATCTTGGCCAGTGACCCCAGTAATTAATGCTTTTTTCATTATTTAATTAAAAATTTAAGCTTTAACAATATTTTTCCCGGATTTAAAACGTCCTCGAGTATCTACAATAAGTTGACTATATTTTTCTATCTTTTCATAGTCAAATATATCATGGTCAGTTGCAAGAAGAATGGCGTCATATGAAGCTATTTTGGGGGCAGTCAAGTTCACACTTTTTAACGAAAACTTATGCTTTCTAGTTATTGGTGTTTCTTTGATAAAAGGATCGGAGTAATCAACAATCGCACCATTATTAATAAGCAGGCTCATTAATTCTAAAGATGGGGATTCGCGAACATCGTCCACATTCTTTTTGTAAGCCAACCCAAGGATTAAGACTGTTGCGCCATTTAAACTTTTATTTCGCAGTGTTAAAGAATTTTTAAGTTTTTCAATTACCCACTTAGGCATCGATGTATTTATGATGCCCGCAAGCTTAATAAACCGTGCTGTAACACCATACTTTTTGGCTTTCCACGAAAGATAAAAAGGGTCTATCGGTATACAATGTCCACCCAAGCCGGGACCGGGATAATATGGCGTAAACCCGAATGGCTTTGTTGAAGCGGCTTCAATAACTTCATGAATATCGATATCCATTTTATCTGCTATTATTTTTAATTCATTCACTAATCCAATATTTACAGCTCTGTGTACATTTTCTAAAATTTTTGTCATTTCTGCGGCACGAGTAGAGCTTACAGAAACTGTTGAATCCAATATGGAGTCATAAAGAACTTTTGTTAGATGAAGACAATTCGAAGTATAACCACTTACAATTTTTGGGATATTTTTAGTATTATAAATTTGATTACCGGGATCCTCTCTTTCAGGAGAATAACCTATAAAATAATTTTTACCGACAACAAACCCACATTGTCTAGCAAATACTACCAACTCTTCTTCTGTCGTTCCAGGATAAGTTGTACTCTCTAAAATTAATAATTGCCCCTCTTTTAAAAATGGTTGAATCGATTGCAAGGTAGCACGAATAAATTGTAAATCTGGCTCATTTTCAGCGGTTAATGGTGTTGGAACGCAAATAATGATAGCATCTATTTTCTGTATAATTGACCAATCATCTGTAACAAGAAAATTATTGTTAACTAAACTCTTGATTCTATCAGTTGGTATATGCTGAATATAACTTTCACCACTTGATAATTTTTTTATTTTCATTTTATCAGTGTCAAAACCAACTGTGTTATAACCCACCTCAGCAAAACGCAATGCAAGTGGCAAACCAACATAACCCATACCAATTACACCGATTTGTGATGTAAAACCATGCAAAGATTTTTCTAAATCTATTTTAAGGTGATTCATTACTAATTACCGTTCGTTAGACAATTATATAATTTCCCGCTAATCAGTTTTACTATTCATTCTATATAAAACTAACGAATAAATAAATATTGATATGTAAAAAAGATTAATGATTATTGCTTTAATTGAATATTTATCAAATAATACAGGATTTTCTGAATTGTGACTCAAAAAGAAAGGTAACCCTATTGCAAATAGTAAACAAAAAACTCCAGCAATGCGTTTATCTGTATAAAATGATTTAATTTTTTTAATCAGCAATCTTTTACCCTGACGTAGTCTTTTTCTATTGTCAATATTTGAGTGCTCAATATATTCTCTTAGCAAAGCTATTAGAATTCCAAATCCCAACCCTATAATACTTGTTAGTAAAAGAAAAGCAATTTTATTCGTTCGATTATTTGGCTCTAAAGGTATTTGAGGGTAGTCAAGAATTTGTATAATGGAAGTCTTCTGAATTTCTTCAATCTTGGTCATTTCGAGTTGTTGTTTGAGAGTCAAATATATTCCCTTTAGGATATCCAAATCTCTCATTAGGCGTTCTTCCTCTAACATTAATGCTGGAGAACTAACCTGTCGGTTTTGCTCTCTAAACCGCTTTAGAGTTTCCTCTGAATTTTCAAGATCATCTTCAACAGTAGAAATCCTTTTTAATATAAATTCTCTTTTATCAAGTACACCTCTATTGCGGTATGTTAAGTTTAATTGTTCAAATTCAAAAAGGACTTCATTTGCAAGATCTCTTGAAAAAGCAGGTTCAAAAGTTTCACATTCAAGTAAACTATAAGAAGATACAACTTCTAATTCTACCATCCCTTGAAAACTTTTCATTGCCCTGTACATTAAAGTATCTTTCCCTACCTTAGGTGGATCTAAACCATGTGTAAGTATTGCTAAAAGACTCAATTTTTGTCCAAATCTTTCAGTAAAGAACAATTTTTTCAATATTCGTTCCGCAAAAACGCGACTTTTAATCAGCTCTGGAAAAAGCGAAACACTAGAAAGCCCACTAGGGCTTGGTTGACTAATATTTACTCCAAATTGTGAAGCTAAACCACTCAGTCCGCGTGAAGAACTGGGTCCAGACATCAAAATTTTTGCTGACGAAATATACAATAGTTCTTCTTCATCAATAAACTGTGCATATAGAAACATTAGAAAAAAAATAGAAAATGTAACGACAAAAATGATTTTTATTTGTCTGGCTAAAACATATAAAATATTTGAGAAAGATATTGTATCCTCTTCGATGATTCCTGTTTGTGATTGAAAGCTAGTAATTGGCATTCGGGAACTTGCGATTATCGGCTGGTCGCCAGTAACCTGTAGCTGGTTGAGCTTGGCAACGATGTGATGGGGGACTTGGTCACGAGATTTCCAATTAGAGACGGCCTGAGGGGTGGTGGTGAGGGTTCGAGCGATGTCGGCAAGGGAGGTGACGCCGCGGGAGGACATCAATTGTTCTAATTCATTGAAGTTCATTAGATAGTAACGAGTAACGAGTGACGAGTGACGAGAGACTGGTGATGAGTGGTGAGTAGATTCATATGTTAATTGATTTTATTAGGCCAAAAAGCATTTTTCTAATTTCATTTAATTCATCCAAAAGTGAATTATCCTTTTGATAATTTAATTCTGTCGAAATGATAAGCTGCGTCTCCAGCTCTGATATGGATCCAAGGGAGATATATAAGAATTGTTTGAATTCCTTTTTTGAGTTTCTCCCAGCACCCTCAGCGATATTTGATGGTATGGAGACAGCACATCTTCGCATTTGATTTGTAATCCATATTTTTCAGCATCTGGAAATTTTAAGGTGATTTTATATATCTTTTTAACAAATTGAATTGATTTTTTCCACACATCTAAATCTAAATGGGTTCTCAATTATTACTCGTTACGAATCAAAGTTGTTTTGAGAGGACTATTATGGTTACAATCGATGAAAGAAATGATGCCATCGTACTTGCAAATTCCGTAGGATTAAATGGATCTGATAGTTGTTTTTCATTAACAATAATAGTTGCACCATCCTCAATTTTTGGGTTCGAATACCATTCTTTGGGGCTCACCACACCATTGGCATAAATCACAATAATACTTTTTCGATTTCCCCTTTCCGTAACACCACCAGCGGAATTGATATAATACCTTAGGGGTTTCCCTTCCCTATATTCAATCAATCCTGTGTTATACACCTGGCCGGAGACATTGACGGTCCCTGTACTTTCTTTCACCACCACGCTATCACCGGGCATGAGCGTGATGCTCTCATTTTGCCACGCCACGCGCACTTTACCATCTGTACCATCTGTACCATCTGTACCATCTGACAACAATACTGGCTGGGCTGGTGTTACTTCAAAATATTTTTTATCTCTATAAATAGAAATACCATTTTTTAATGCTTTAGAAGTAAGACTCCCGGCACGGTTAATTACAGATTGAAGTGTTTCGTTATCAGAAACTAAAGGATATGCACCGGGGATGTTTACTTCTCCACTGATGTAAATATTATCTTTTTCAAAATAATTCAAATTGGCGTGGATGACGACTCGGTCCAAGTTTTGAAGAGGGATGTCTTTATCTCCGTCGCCATTATAAATATCTGCCAAGTTTACTTTAATCACATTTTCATAGCGGGAATCTGGATCCCGGCGGATGATTTCTGCTTGATCGTGATATACAGATTTCCAGAAAGTGGAATCTTCAAATCCGCCCCCCAAAGCAAGGAGTGCTTTTAATGTAATGCCATTATAATAATGATACACACCAGGGACTTTTACCTGACCGATTATCTCTACCAATTCATTTTCCGTAAAAATATGACGGACTGATATACGGTCGCCATTTTGAATGGGAATCAATTTGGCATTTTCAATGTTGATATAGTGGCCTTCATAAATGCCTTCGGAGCTCCTTTCATTCATTGGCTTTATGCGGCTCAAACCAATTTTATCTGCTGCATTTGGTGTTAATCCACCCGCATATTGAATTAAATCATAAACTGATTCACCTTCAATCCCTTCGTAAATGCCTTGATTCACTACAGCGCTGTCTACCTCCACAGTGCTTTTTCGAACGGGGATAACTACAATATCCTGGTCTCTCAATTGAATATTAAAAGATATTTCGCCATTTATGAAATAATTATATAGATCCACTGTCTCTTTAATAGAGCCATCTCGTTTAATTTGAATTGCTCGCAAAGACCCCGTTGTATCCACCCCTCCGGCTTGGATGAGACCGGTAATTACCGTAGAAAATGGATGAATGGGGTATACACCGGGATATTTTACTTGTCCTACAAAGTTCACATTAATAGATCGGAGTCCCCCTAAAGATACATCCATAAAGGTGGTTGCTTTTTTCTCATTTAATGTGGCATATATGCGGCCATATTGATCTTTAAGGTACTGTCGGGCTTCGCTTATTGATTTCCCAGTTATGTTCATAAGGCCGACTTGTTCATCGTAGATCTTTCCATCGCGGGAAATGGTATATGTTTCACGCAGTTGTGTTTCACCCCAAAGAGAAATAACCAATTCGTCGCCAGGGCCCAACAGATAATTTGCAGGTGTGGGCAAGTTTTCCCAGAATGCGACAGTATCGCGTCGTGTAAAAAAGTCATACCCAAAATGTTCTAAGCCAGACTCTTCCATTTCATCAGCAATTTCTATCGGTTGATATGGCGTAACTTGGGCCTGACGTGGCAACCCTGTGGTGGGATCAATACTCACATCTACTCCCATTGGGGGCTGCATCTCTCTCTGCCCCTTCGTATAGTTAGCCTTTAAACGCTGTAATTCTTGAGTGGATTGGGCAGAAGAAAGAACGGGAAGAACCAATACACTGAAGAGGATGTACACGCTTTGTGTATCCTTTAAACAGCGTTTAAAAAAATTTTGATTAATAATTTTCAATTTGGTCAAACAATATTTTTTAATGCGAAATCAGAGGATTGATCTAATATTTCATTTTTCTTCATAATTCATCATCATTAATTCAAAATTACCCATGCATTCCACGGCTCCGCCCTGTCAGTCCCACTTATTGGGCCTGACAACGGCTCGTATATTATAAATCATGCCCATCTTTGGGATTTGAAACCCATATGAGGCTTAGTTGTTTACTTATTTAAAGAATTAATTGATTTGCTACCAGGCGCTGGCGACAATAACACAGTGAATGTCCTGATTATAGATATGACATAGGTCACTTTTCCGCATGAAAATTTTATGATTATTCCCCATATTTGACCTGAATATACACTAATATAGTGAAATGAGGCCATTTTTATAAATTATTTGTGAATATATATTTAGCCGCTAAGTACGGTAAGGAATGCTAAAAAAGGCAGATAGAGATGACACAGACAGAAAATGCATATAATTTGTTTACAATTAGCGTTAAGGACGTCGGCATTTGCTCTCAGAAACCGGTTTATTTTTAAACAATCTCCAAATAATTATGATTCATTAGGAACTTATATGAATGATTAATTATTCAATTTTATTGGAAGAGGATGAGTAAAATTTCACATAAATTCTTTTTATATATTTAAGGGATTAAAATCTCTTGTCTCTTTCCATCGTTATATTACTAAAAAGAGCAAAAATAAGGAATCCTATGAAAATACTTGTTACCGGAGGATGTGGATTTATCGGTAGTAATTTTGTTATTGAACAAATTCGCAATACGGAAAATCAAATACTGAATCTGGATAAACTCACCTATGCGGGTAACTTGGAAAACCTCAAGTCCGTTGATGGGAACATCAACTATCAGTTTGTTCAAGGGGATATTTGCGATGGGAAACTGGTTTCTGATACCCTATCCGATCTCCAGCCAGATGCGATTATACACTTCGCCGCAGAATCTCATGTGGATCGATCCATTGATGGGCCCATGGCTTTTGTAGAAACCAATGTAATTGGCACGGCGACGCTTCTCAATGCTTCCAAAAGTTATTTAGAAGCCAGAGGTCAGAAGTCAGAAAAGAAAAAATTCCGATTTTTGCATGTGAGTACAGATGAGGTGTTTGGTTCTTTAGGAGATGATGGGTTTTTCAAAGAAACCACCCCCTATGATCCCAGTTCTCCCTATTCCGCTTCCAAAGCATCCTCAAATCACCTCGTTCGGGCATGGCATCGTACTTATGGCTTCCCCGCCTTGATTACCAATTGCTCTAATAATTATGGTCCTTACCAATTTCCTGAAAAACTGATACCCCTCATGATTGCAAATTGTGTGGACGAAAAACCCCTCCCTGTATATGGTGAAGGTCTAAATGTAAGAGACTGGCTATTTGTTGAAGATCATTGTAACGCCATTTATTCTGTCCTCCATAAAGGTACTATTGGAGAAACCTATAATATTGGTGGCCATAATGAGATCAAGAATATTGATATAGTGAATACCATTTGTTTAATGCTCGATGAATTAAAACCGAGATCGAATGGGGGTTCTCATGCAGACTTAATCACGTACGTTACGGATCGTCCCGGCCATGATTTCCGTTATGCTATAGATGCGAGTAAAATCAACAAGGACCTTGGGTGGTCACCCACAGAAACATTTGAAACGGGAATACGGAAAACCATTCAGTGGTATTTAGATAATAAACAGTGGTGGAGACATATTCAAGATGGGACGTACAATCAGGAACGCTTGGGAAAGAATGTTTAGCCGCTAAGTTCACCAAGAGGCGCGAAATAGTTTTAACGCAAAGACGCTGAGGCACAGAGAAGAAAAAGCGGAAAAGATTATTAGAAAAAACTAAAAGAGGGGAAACACCGTCAGTAATTGTAGAAAAATTTGAAATTATGTATAAATTAGTATTATTGAGGCATGGCGAAAGCAAATGGAATTTAGAAAATCGATTCACGGGATGGACCGACGTGAGCCTTACAGATAAAGGAAAAGCGGAAGCCAAATCCTCAGGGCAACTATTAAAAGAAGAAAAATTTGAGTTTGATCTTGTGTACACCTCCGTTCTAAAACGGGCAACAGGGACCATGGATATATGCCTGAATGAAATGAATATAATCAATGTGCCCATCATCATCTACGATTGGCGCCTCAATGAACGCCATTACGGTGCTCTGCAGGGATTGAACAAGACTGAAACAGCTGAAAAGTATGGTGATGGACAAGTGCTCATCTGGCGACGTAGTTATAGTACGCCTCCGCCACCTTTAGATATTGACGATGAGCGACACCCTCGTCTTGATGAGCGATATAAAGACTTAACACCATCTCAGCTTCCTGCATCGGAATGCTTGAAAGATACCGTCGATCGTTTTCTACCTCTCTGGCATGAAACCATTGCCCCTTCAGTTCAATCGGGGAAAAAGGTCTTAATCGTGGCTCACGGGAATTCGCTACGGGCCCTCGTCAAATATTTAGATAAAATTACTGATGAGGAAATTTTGGGACTTAACATTCCAACAGGCGTGCCTTTGGTTTATGAGTTGGACGATGAGCTAAATCCAATTAAACACTACTATTTGGGTGATCCGGAGGCTATCGCAAAAAAGACGGCTGCGGTTGCCGCGCAAGCAAAATCAAAATAATAAGTTGTTTACTCTATGTTTATTGATATTCTATTAACTATAATTTTTACATCTGTTATTCAATCAATGTTTGGCACAGGAGTATTGTTATTTGGCACTCCGTTATTATTACTATATGGTTATGATTTTCAATTTGCCCTAACTATTCTTTTACCAACATCTGTTATGATAAATTTTTTTCAATTAATGAATAAATATAATGATATTGATATTCAATTTTATAAAAAGTTAGTTTTGTGGAGCGTCCCTTTAATTGTTCTTTTTCTATACTTTATTAGTCTAAACCCAATTAAAATAAATATAATTGTTGGTGCTTTTATAATTATAATTGCATTAAAAGAAGTCAGCTCATTTATAAGAAGTGGTATCGACATTATCATCAAACATGAAGTTGGTTACCTAATTCTAACTGGGGTTGTTCATGGAACTACCAATCTCGGCGGAGCTTTGTTATCATCAATTATTTTCAGCAAGAATTTATCTAAAGAAAAAACAAGAGCAACAATTGCTATCTGCTATTTAACATTCGCGGTATTCCAAATAATAACACTAAGCTTTTTCATAAACAAATATGAAATATTCAATATAATTAATTCCATATATTGGCTTTCAGGATTAGTTGTGTTTTTTATAGTGGAAAAATTACTTTATTTAGAAGTAGACAATAAACGGTATAAAAAATATTTTACTGTTTTTCTGTTATTAATAGGCAGTCTACTAATACTTAATAATTGGATGATGTGAAGTATCAATCTCTATTTGCTTTAAATATTATAAAAAGTTGGAAGATGATTGAAGTAAATCAAGAATTTTATACCCCCCCCCCTAAGGTGGATAAGCATTTGGGGAGGATCGAATAACCATTGTTAAGCGGGCAATACATTTGTGTGGGTTTAATAAAACAATGAAAGACTAATTATATATGTTTCACATCATACTATATGAACCGGAGATACCTCCCAATACAGGGAATATCATCCGCTTGTCCGCGAATACGGGATTTGAAGTTCATTTAATTGAACCACTTGGATTTAAAGTGGATGATAAAAGCCTGAAACGGGCGGGAATGGATTATTTGAAAAAAACTGATTTCCAAGTTTGGATATCTTTGGCCGAGTGTTTAAACACCCTCGATCCTCAAAATATTTATACAGTTTCTACCAAAGGGAAGTCAATCTATTCTGATTTAACATATTCACAGGGAGATGCATTCATTTTTGGACCTGAAAGTCGTGGGTTGCCCCAAACAATTATTGATAAGTATGAATCCATCACGATCCCTATGAAATCCACAGGGCGCAGTATTAACCTTGCGAATGCTGTGTCGATTATTGTGTATGAAGCGTGGCGACAGAATGCGTTTAAATAATCCAAGTTACCACATCCTCACCAATGGCGATGGCGGAGGTGAGTCCAGGCGATTCGATACCGATTAAATTAATCCACCCAGGAAACCCTTTGCCTTCCTCGTGGGAAATATAAAAATCCGGCATGGGGTTTTCATTCAACCAGATCTTGGGACGAATACCGGCAAAATCGGGAGAAAGGTCTTCTTTTTCAAGACCAGGGATATACCGATGACCTTCTGTGAAAAACTGATCCAGTAAATTTTCCTCCACATCATAATCTTCTGTACGGTCCTGAATCCAATGAGCGCTGGGTCCCAATTTCACCATTTGAGATTCATCAAAACTTAAGTGAATCCCCAGTGAGCCGTGTTTTTTATCCGGCAGAGGGTATACCAAATGGTTAAACGCACCCCGCCATTTTGAGGACAGCTTATAGTAACACCCTTTAGAGTATCTAAGGGTTGGATATTCGCCACCCAACATTTGGGCCACCATATCACTCTCAAGCCCTGCGGCAT
>Ga0315339_1000827_pt1 | contig 32702 bp, 22 predicted proteins | sample ASW17metaG_FD_204514 | JGI IMG/M metagenome (GOLD analysis project Ga0315339, IMG submission 204514) | Ammonia-oxidizing marine archaeal communities from Pacific Ocean, United States - ASW #17 | ecosystem: Environmental > Aquatic > Marine > Oceanic | place: USA: California | collected 2016-12-05 | reverse complement strand
ACGATTCCTCCAGGGGAATTCTCTGCGGAGCAGCGACGTCGCGCGAATCACAACACAGGCACAACGGCTGCTCTCTACTTGAACGAGGGAAGCGAGGGTGACAGCTGGCGATTCTCGGATGCGACAGCCGGCAGCGGACTGGAAGAACCGTTCTACGCCATGGGACTGGCCGTCGGAGACATCGACTCGGACGGAGACCGAGATCTCTACGTGGCCAGCTATGGCGAGGACCGCCTCTATCGCAACGACGGCACCGGCCGATTCAGCGAAGGGGCTCGAGCAGCTGGAATTGAAGATGACCGCTGGACCATTGGAGGCGCCTTCTTCGATGCCGACGCAGATGGCGACCTCGACCTGTACAGCGTCTCGTATCTGGACATGCCCGTGGAAAGCCATCGTTTCTGTGGACCGGCGCAAGACCAACGCACCTACTGCCACGTCGATCAATGGAATGGGCTTGCGGACCGCCTCTGGATCAATGACGGAACGGGAAACTTTACTGACAAAACCGCCGAATCCGGGATCGCTGAGCTGGTCGGAAAAGGACTAGCCGTTGTCGGCGGGGACTACGACGACGACGGAGACACCGACCTCTTCGTGGCCAATGACAGCACAGCGAACTTCCTGCTGCTCAACGATGGCTCGGGTCATTTTGAAAATGTCGGCCGACAGAGCGGCACCGACCTCAATGGCGAAGGCCGTACCGAGGCGTCCATGGGCAGCGACCTTGGCGACCTCGATGGAGACGGCGATCTCGATCTGTTCGTGGTCAACTTCGAGAATGAGACCAACACTCTCTACAGGAATGACGGCGGTGGATTCTTCACCGACATCTCCATGAGATCTGGAGCTGGCGCTCCCAGCATGCCCATGCTTGGATTCGGGACAGTCTTTGCCGACCTGGACAACGACACCGATCTCGACATCTACGTCGCGAACGGGCACATCATGGACAATGTGGAAGAGGTCCAGGGGACGTCCACATACGCACAAGCTGATCACATCCTTCTGAATGGCGGGGACGGGCGATTCCAGCTCTCAGCGCCCATGTCTCCGGCCACGACCAGGCCCCGCGTCGGACGCGGAGTCGCCAGCGGTGATCTGGACGGCGACGGCGATCTCGACCTGGTGGTGACCAACAGCGATGCCGCTCCTTATGTTCTTCGCAACGACCTCGCGACCGGGAATGCCCTGGCCATTCGCCTCCTGGGCCCGAGCGGTCGAGCGGACGCCGAAGGAGCCCGGATCACTCTCCGACTTGGAGATCGCACACTTGTCCGCGAATTTCGAGCAGGTGGATCCTATCTGAGTCATTCAGATGGTGAGTTCGTGATCGGGCTTGGCGAGGCCACTCATATCGACGAACTCGTCATCAAATGGTTCGGCGACCACGAGACCAAGCACGGCCGCCTTGAGGCAGGAGCTCGTTACGTCTTCGCATTCGACGGAACCCTCGTCCGCTCGAGCCCTCTCGCAAGCGCTCAAGATTCTTGACGCCATGATTGTGCCGCGCGCCTACCTCTTCGCTTTCATCCTGGCCGTATCCCCCGCACTCTCGGCGTCGCAAAAGACTTCACAACCTCAACGTGCTCAGGAAGAGGCGGCTGCTCTCTGGTCCTCTGGCAATCGCGAAGAGTCAATTGCTCGACTCACAAAAGCACTCGCGGATGATCCTGAAGACATCGCACTTCGCGAACAACTCGCACGCCAGCAGCTCGTGGTCCACCGATATGCTGCGGCACTCGAAACAACTCAAGCGGCCGGGCAAGCGCTTCAGCACATCACCGCGGAAGCGCTCTTCTATCTGGACCGGTTTGAGGAAGCCCTTCCACTGCTTGACTCCAGCGACCCGACCCAGGCCTTGGCACGAGTGACGGCTTTCGAGGTGCTTGGGTATTCTGATGAAGCGACCGCCGCGCTCGACGAGATGGTCGATCTAGCCGGCGTCGACCTGCTCGGAATGTCTCTGGCCCGCGGACGACTGCATGCGGCTGCTGGGCGCCACGAAGACGCAGCGTTTGCCTATCAGTCCGTCCTCGACAAGCAGCCCAACGATCCTGGCGCACTGTTTGGCCTCGGACAGGCCTGGGTGCGCACCGGCCGACGGGAGCAGGGCCTTGAACTTCTGAAACGACATCGCGAACTGGTCCCGCTGCTCGATCAGTTGGACTTTGCTCTCCGCGCACTCGACATGGCCCCCACGCACGCCCCTCATCATGCGCTCGTCGGAGATGCTCAACGCGCCATGGGCCAGCTCAAGATCGCTCGCGAGAGCTATCAAGCAGCCATGGACATGGCCACGCCGGAGCAGTTGCCAATGATTGCACTGCGCCTGGCCCGGATGCTTGAAGAAGATCAGAATCGATGGGAGCAGGCCTTGGCGACGCTGCAGCAAGCATCTCAGCACCTCGGCCAAGATTCGCCGGACGTTCGCCTTCAGGTTCGTGCCGGCGACATTCTCGTCCGCGCCAATCTCCCTGCTCGAGCCGTAGAGCACTATCGGCAAGCTTTGAAACAACGACCTGAGGACGCAGCCATTCAGCAGCGCCTTGAAGCGGCGCTGTCCATGGCAGCATCCCCCGCCAAGGAGCAAAGCCCGTGAGACCCTGCGCAGCACGCGCTCGACGACTGTGGGCTTACCTGGCGATTGTCTCTGTAAGTGGGTTTGCCTGTGGCACCGAAGAGCCATCATCGAACAAAGTCGCACCGACCGAATCCGAACAAGTCGTGAACACGTCAGCTGGTTCGACTGAAACGGATCAGAAGGCCGCCGGCTGGTTCATTGATGCGACGGCTGAGAGTGGGTTGAACTTCCTCCACGTAACCGGAATGACAGAGCAACGCCAACTCCCTGAAACCATGGGAGCCGGAGCGGCGCTGTCGGATTTCGACGGCGATGGAAAGCTGGACATCTATCTCGTGCAAAGCGGTCCGCTGCCCACTCCCGGAGGGCCGCCGAACACGGGATCACAGGTCAATGCGCTTTTTCTCAACGACACCGAGGTCACAGGCCATTTCTCAGACCGAACTCGAGCCTCGGGCGATGCCGCCCACGCTGGCTACGGAATGGGAGTCGCCGTCGGCGACGTCAATGACGACGGAAGCAACGATCTGTTTGTCACCAACCTCGGACCAGACGCTCTCCTGCTCAACAACGGGCAGGCCGTCTTCGAGGACACCACGGCGAAAACGGATCTCGCTGACAAACGCTGGACGTCGAGCGCCGCGCTCTTTGATGCCGATGCAGATGGCGATCTCGATCTTTACGTCTCGGCTTACGTCGACATTGATCTCACCGACCCACCGTGGTGCGGTCGTCAGGAAGACGGCTGGAGAAGCTACTGCCACCCCGATGTGTTCGAAGGCCTGGCAGATCGCTTCTACATCAACGACGGCACGGCACGCTTCACCGAGGCGACTCAGCAAGCGGGACTCAGCACCCGCCCCGGGCACCACGGGAAAGGGCTCGGTGTCCTCGCGGCCGACTTCGACGACGATGGACTTCAAGACCTCTACGTTGCCAACGACAGCGTCGAGAACCGAATGTGGTTCAACGTCGGAGACGGCCGCTTCGAAGATGGAACGTTGATTTCTGCGACGGGTGTCAATGTACGCGGACTCACCGAAGCGGGAATGGGCGTTGCATCTGGCGACATCGACGGCGATGGCGACAGCGATCTGTTCGTGACCAACTTTGACGACGAATCCAACACGCTCTATCGAAATGATGGCGACCGTCTTTTTTCTGACGTCACGGCAAGCGCTGGCCTGGACGCAGAAAGTCGATTGCCGGTCGGCTTCGGCACGGTGCTGGCAGACCTCGACTCGGATGGCGACCTTGACGCGGCCGTCACCAACGGACACATCATCGACAACATCGCTCTCTACCACGATGGCAAGTCGTATGCGCAACGCGCCTTGCTCTTTAGCAATGATGGCGAGGGGCACTTTACGGATGCATCCAAAGATGCCGGCGCGCTCACGGCCCAACCCATGGTGGGACGCGGCCTCTACTCCGGGGACCTCGATGGAGATGGCTCTCTCGACCTGCTGCTGACGCCATCCGGCGGACATGTACGCTTGCTTCACAACGCAGGGCCGCCAAACCTGCCGGAAGGCCGGGCGACCATCCTCACCGGGCTGCCGCGTGGAACACGAGTCGAAGCCACCCGGACGGATGGAAAGCGCCTGACCCGCCGAGCAGGGCCACAGCCCTCCTACTTTGGCCAGACATCGGATCGAGTCCATCTCGGGCTAGGCGGGCAGGGACTCCTGGCACTGACCATCCGGCTGCCCGATGGCCAAGAATGGAGCTATAACTTCGACCCAGCTTGGCAGCCGACCTCATCTGCCGAAGCATTTGTGCCGTTCAGATGGAACGGCAAAGGCGCATTGCAAATCCCCCGCCAAGGCGAAATCATGATGTCTCCTTCGCCCTCAACGGGACAGCTCTCAGTTCATCCTGCCGGAAACGATCGATGACCCGCCCGACCCTGACACTTATATGCCTGCTCATGACCAGCGCACTGTTCATACCACCACTCGGAGCACAGCAAGCTGGAGGCAAAGCAGCGGTCATTCAAACCGGAACAGAGGAACGGTCTCGTGAAGAGTTTGGACAGTGGCTCGTCGATCGAGTTGGCGTCTATCATGCGACCGACTATCTGGTCGAAATCCTGGCAAAACAGGAAGCTACAGAACGTAACCTCTTGCCGACCGATGAAGAAACGGCTCGCGCTTTCGACATCGAGTACCAGATGATTCTGGATGAGTTCTATAAAGGCGACCAAGAACGCTACGCGCGCGACATCGAGCTACGCGATCAAAATCCCAGTAATCATGCCGCACGTCGTCTGCAGGAGCTTCGCGGCGAACTGATTCTTGGTGCACTCGCTCAAGCCGACCGCGACATCTCTGACGAGCAGATTGCCAAATACTACACGCTACGATTTGGTCCGCTCTCCGAGAGAACGACTCTCGATGTGCTGTTCTTCGGCATGTATGCGAACAGTGAGTCCTCGACCGGAAAGAAGCCGGATGAGCTCAGGCAAGTAGCCCTTGCGCGAGCGCAATCCGCTGCAGAAAGCCTCCGCAATGGGGAGCCCATGAGCGCTCTACTCAGCGAATCAGACCCGGTGAACTCTGACTACGTCGATGAGCAGGGGCGCGTCGAGACCTACGCCAAAAAGCTGCTCGGCAAGGAAGTTGACACAGCTCTCCGCAACATGGACATCCTGGGCGAAGTGTCCTCCCCCATCTCTGTCTTCGACGGGTATTACGTGGTGCGCCTGGCGAACCGAGCGCCCGTTGAAAAAGACGAGGTCCGGTCAGAGATCATTTCCCTCATCCAGTCGTCACCGGCAAACAGCACCGAACTCCTGAATGTGCGCCAACGACTGCTCGATCAGGACGGAGCGGCCGTCCTGCTCCGCTAAACGACAGCCTCAGCGGTCGGCGTACCACTCGCGCCACTTCGAGACTGCCTTGCCCCGTGCACTCTTGGATCCTTTGGGATCGAAGCCCGGGTCAAAACCCGTGAGGCGAACGAGCGTCTCTGCCGCAGTCTTTCGAATCGCGGCATGTTCATCCTCGAGCACCGCAAACAATGCGGGAACCGAGTCCTCGTAAGCGAGTGATTCCAGGGCATGCATGGCGTGCAAGCGAACAAACATGTCTTCATCGCCCAACATGGTCACGAGATCGGGACCGAGTTCCTGGTAGTGCCCTGATTCGACACGGTCGACCGCTTCGAAACGAAGATCTGGAGCCGAATCGCGAAGCATGCGTCGAATCTCTTCAATTTCTGCAAGCCGCTCTGGGTTCACCGCTGCAGCATCAGGGGCGCCTGCGCCCCCCATTGCTCCGTTCGACTCGGCGCCGCCCGACAGGCTTTGAGCGTTCATGGTCAACAGCGCCTGGTGGGCTGCGACAGAATCCGACATGGCATCTAGTCGTGAACTCAAGGCATCTGCGCGACCAGAGTTGTGTTGCACTTTTTCGATGACTTGACTCATCTCCGCCTGCGTCCGCGCCAAGCGGTCGATGCCATCGGCGAGGCGATCGCTGTTGCGGCTTAACTCTGCATCGGCAGCACGAAGCCCTTCGAGATCTCCACGCAAAGACGTCAAGACCCGGCTGGATTGCTGAGAATCGGCCATCAATTGCATCACCTTCTGATCGACACGCTCGGCTCGCAGTTCAAGATCCGAGAGCGGGTCACGCTCATCTTCACTCGTTTCCGTCATGGGAGGGGAGTCCGGCATCAGCAACGGCCAATCTCGCCAAGCAGTCCACGCGAGAAGCAGCAAAACCAGAAGCACCAACACACCGGAGTTGCCCGACCGAACAGGGGGCACTGCGGAGGGAGACGCGTTTGGCCCCACGGCTCCTGGAGGAATGCAGTTCGAACAGAACAGCTTGCCCTTGATCGTGGTGATGCGCCCCGATTGCACATCAACGAGGGGAACGCTCTCGTTGCAGCCATCACAGAAGTAGATTTTCATAACACCTCGCTAATGCAGCAATGCAGCCGGACTTCAACCGCTCTGGAATCGCCCTCTGGCGATATGAAGCAGTCAGGCATAAGATAGAGAGCGGCTCGACGCTCTAACACACGAGTGAGGCACGTAAGGCCGACCACTTGGCACCTCTAAGTAAGCGCACACGATCCCACAATCCAATTTGTGGCCTCCGAGCGATTTCAAGCCAAGCGATAGGTCCCACGAGCCCGATTTCATCGTGGAGACTGTAGCGCGTTGGAGCAGACTGTTCACCGGCAAGACGGTCCCCGCCCGATCCTCATGACGCAGAACCCAAAAGAATCTGATCTCGACCCGAGCCTGGATCAAAAATTGACCCACTCGGCTCTCCTTTTCGAGGCCGATGTTCTGGACCACCTCGTGGAGCGCGAGCCCGACAACGTGGCCTATCTGGCTGCGCTTGGGCAGGCATTCAGCAAGCTCAAGAAACACGAGAGAGGTCTGGCCATTGACCGAAGGCTGGTGGTCAACCGACCCAATGACCCCACCTTCCGATACAACCTCGCCTGTTCACTCGTGCTAACCGGCGACCTCGACGGTGGCTGCCGTGAACTCCTGGAGGCGATCGAATTGGGCTACCGAGACTTCGATCATCTCTTCAAGGACACTGATCTTTCCATGCTGCGTTCGGATCCGCGGTTCAAAAAAGTCGAGACGCGTATTTCCGAGGTCAGCCCACCATCGGAATGAAGCTGTCAATGATGGCTCATGCCGTGCAGAGCGCGACCAGCCCTTCAACCTCAGGATAAACTGAGTGCAGCCGCCAGCATGGCCAAGGGCCCCAGCAGTGCAATCACCCAGGCCAATCTGACGTAACTTCGGGCATCGCCAGACTCGAATTCTGAGCGATCTCTCGCGACAGCGGGACCACCCTCGAGCGGGGCCTTCTCCTGCCCACACTCGGGACAGAACAACAGGGTGTGAAGCAACGCGACTCCACAGCTCTCGCACGTCCTCGTTGCCGCCCCCAAGGCCGGGAAATCCAACAGAGGATCTCGGTGGCCACAAGCAGGACAGAGGCGCTCATCAAAGCTGACGATCTCGCTGCATTCCGGGCAAACACGAACCCGTTCATGCTGCTCGACACCTTCAGATCTTGTTTCGTCCGCTTCGCTCGTCATCCAGCTTTCAGCTTTCAGCTTTCAGGCTCAGGCTCAGGCTCTACCGCAGACCCCGTATTCGCGACCAACTGAGAGGGCTCCTGAAGAATACGCCCCCCGCCGACAACCTTCTCCCCGTCGTAAAACACCGCATACTGCCCCGGGCTGACACTTCCGCTGGGTTCATCGAAGGTCACCTGAACCGCGCCCTCCTGGTCACAGGTCGCTCGCACCACAGCCGGTTCCGGACGGTGGTGGTGACGAAGCTGCACAAGAAGCGGCCGCTCAACTGCCGCAGGCTCATGCCACAGCACCCCTCCGACAAGGCATTCGGCGCGCAGCAGATGCTCACGCCGCCCGACACGAACCCGACCTGATTGCGGGTCGATGTCCGTGACGAAAGCTGGCTCACCGACGGCCACACCAAGCCCTTTTCGTTGCCCGACGGTGAAGCCTCCAACACCTTCGTGCTTCGCAAGAGCGCGGCCATCCTGATCCGTGATTTCACCGGCACGCCCCAGATCCCCAACCCGGTCCCGCACCACGGCACGATAATCACCCCCCGGCACAAAACAGATGTCGGCCGAGTCAGGCTTGTCCGCCACGGGCAATCCAAGTCGCCGCGCTTCACTGCGAACGGCGGCCTTGTCCAGATGACCAATGGGAAAACGGGCGCGGTTCAGTTGGCTTGGAAGAAGCCCATGCAGCAAATAACTTTGATCCTTGGCGCGGTCGGCCGCTCGCAACAAGCGTCCGTTCTCGATCCGGGCGTAATGCCCTGTAGCAATCCCGTCACAAGAGAGGTCGTCGGCTAAATCGATCAATTCCCCGAACTTCAGGTCGTTGTTGCACAACACGCACGGATTAGGAGTCCGGCCCGCAACATAGTCATCACAAAATGAGTCGATCAGCTCCGCAAAGGGCTTCGACAGATCCTGCACATAGAAAGGGATATCCAGGTGATCGGCCACACGGCGAGCGTCTCGTGCATCTGAGACAGAGCAGCAGGAGCGCGAGGAGCCACTCTCATGCCCAGAGACACCATTCCGCATGAAGACCCCCACAAGGGGCTGTCCGCGCTCAGCAAGCAAGCCGGCACTGACGGCGGAATCCACGCCCCCACTCAGGGCCACGAGCGTCGGCGAGATCGAAGGCATGGAGGGCTCCGGACTGAGGGACCATCACTCGGATGGTCCCGAGGCGGCTGGATGCCTATCATGCCGGATCGGTCCGGGTACGTCCCGGTCGTTTCATCCAATACCCCAAGACATTCCGCTGGCCGAGCTGGCCCAACCTCATGATGCTTGCGCTCCCGTTTCTTCAGACACCGCTCCTCACACTCTCCCCCCTCATCCAAGCGGAGGGAGATCCTCAGAGCGAGCAACCCGACTTCTTCTTCATGATCGCCATCATTCTGGCGATCTTCTGGTTCGTGGCCATCCTTCCCGAGCGCAAACAGCGGAAGAAAAAGAAGGCCATGATGGATGAGATGAAGAAGAACGACCGTGTCCTTCTGACATCTGGCATGTACGCAACTGTTGCCGCCGTTGGCGAGACAGATGTGACCATCAAATTCGATGACGGCCCAACACGCGTCAAAATCGTCAAGTCCGCCATCTCGTCTGTCCTGGACAAAGATGGCGGCGAAGATTCCAAGCGCTAGCGGCTCATGATAAACACGTTTCTGTTGTCTAGCGTGAGCGCCATGACGCGACACGCGAGCCCCTGAGCACGTGGGCAGTCAGTCAAATGAAAGAGGTCGTGCAGCCGAAGAAGCGGCGCAACAAGCACTGCTCTCTGCAGGCTATCGGGTCATCGAGACCAACTACCGTGTAACAGGCGCAGAGATAGACATCGTCTGCCGGGATGGAGACGGAGTGGTCTTTGTCGAAGTGCGCGGCCGCCGTGCTGGCCCGGTGTCACCCTCGGCCACGCTGGACAGTCGAAAAGTTCAACACCTGATGCGTGGCGCCCGGGCATGGCTAGGCCGTCACAGTCAGGCAACGGCCGACTGGCGCTTCGTCGTCGTCGAGGTAGGTCTCGATGACAACGGTCATCCGATGTCCACAGAAATCATCGAAGACCCTTTCGTGCATCTTCCAGAATTTCACCGTGGTGACCCCTAGCAACAGGAAGCAACCGGATTACACTTCGGCCAGACCAAGGGATTCTTGCATGCAATCCGCTCGCAGCACTCAGCGTCTCTCCGCTTCGATAATCGCACTTCTTCTCACGACCTGCGTGGCAACCGAAGGAGTCATCCCTGCACAGGAGTGGCAACCGGGCTGGCAGCCGGCGGACAACACATGGCTCTCAGCGCCCCGCACCATCGAACCGATCATCACCCCACCCAGGGCGACACCAGACGAGTTCTCGGCACGCCGCGCAGCACTCGCGAAGGCACTGGGCGCATCCTCCGACGAGCCTTTTGCCATCTGGGTCCCGGCCCGCGCCTTCGATGAACTCGACCCCTTTTTCCAGGACGACGATTTCTACTACCTCTCGGGAAGTGAAATACCTGACATCGCCTTGCTGATGGTCGTCGACGCCGAAGGCTCGCTCACAGCAGACACCCTTTTCCTTCCGGACAAAGACCCGAACTTTGAACTCTGGAATGGCACACGCCTCTCACCAGGCCCCGACGCCACTCAACAGACAGGCTTTGTATCCACCGCCCCACTGCCCGTCACCGCCGATTCGTGGAGCGACACGATTGCAGAGACCGGCGTCGCCCGAGTGCTCACGCTCAGCGCCCCACCCTGGACAGCCCCGGAGGGTGTAGAGGTCGTGTCGAGCAACCGGCGTGACCCGAACAGCCTCAGGAGAAAACTGTCCGCCCTTCGACTCTTGAAGTCAGACTACGAGATCGCCTGTCTTCAGGCGGCCATCGACATCACGGGCGCGGCGATACGCAACGCGCTCACGGAAGTTCATCCGGAAGCCTGGGAATACCAGGCCCAGGGCGCACTCGAGGGCACCTACCTCCGCCTGGGCAGCGAACGTCCAGGGTTTGCTTCGATTTTCGGATCGGGCCCCAACTCGGTCACCCTGCACTACAACAAGAATCGCAGGCAGATGCAGGACGGTGAGTTGATGGTCATCGATGTGGGTGCGAAGTACCAATATTACTGCGCAGACATCAGCCGCACAGTCCCTGTGAATGGGCGCTTCACCGATCGCCAGCGCCAGGTCTACGAGGTTGTACTGGCAGCCCAGACCGCAGCAGCAGAGGCCGCTCGCCCGGGAATGACGATCAAGGACCTAGACGGGATTTCCCGGGCTGTGATCGAAAATGCTGGATATGAGCCCAAGCATTTTCCTCATTCTGTTGGCCACTGGATCGGTCTGGATGTCCACGATGTAGGTGGCCGGGTTCCCATAGAGGCCGGTGCCTTATTCACCATTGAGCCTGGCATCTACATCGCAGAAGAGAATCTGGGCATTCGGATCGAGGATGACTACCTCATGACTTCCGAGGGAGCCGTGAAACTCTCGGTAGCGATACCCAGTGATCCAGACGCGCTCGAGGCCATGCTCGCAAGCAGGAGCTGAAGTGAAACGGCGGTTCGCCATCTTCATGTTCGTGATCGCAGAGGCCGTCCTTCTGATGGCCCTCATCACGCCCGTGGCCCATATGCGGGCGTTCACGGAGCGGCTACTTCTCACGTCAACGGATCACTTGCCAGAGTTCCAGCCGGACGAGATTTGGTTCATTCTCCTCCGGTCGTTGCTCATGCTGATTGTCTTGCAGATCTGCTTCGCCCTGCGGGATCTGTATCGCTGGAATGTCATCGTGCGCCCAAGATTGGTGATCGTGCGATTGGTCGAGGCAGTCATCATAGCTCTGATCGCACTGCCGTTGATTCACTACGCTTTCGACTTCATCGACCAGGGCATGGACTTCGGCGGAAAACTCCGCCGCCTGGAGATTCACCCCCTACTTGTGGCTGCTTGCACCGGCGTCGCCTTCTTGGCGGCATACGGGCTTCGGATGCGATTCCCGAAATGGATCAAGGTTGCCGGGCTTGCAGAGCGTGTCGCGATCGTCGGGCGCGGCCCCATGGTCGATCTATGCATCGAGGAAGTGGCACGGCAGCACGACCCAAGCGTCGAACTGATTGGTGTCATTGATGACCCCGAGACCGCACCGAAAGGCCGCACAGTGTTGGGCTCTCTCCATGAAATCAGTGCAACTCTCGACGAACATGACATTCAACGTCTGGTGATCAACCGGAGCAAGCCGATTCCCGACGCGACCATCCTTCGCATCAGGCAGTCAGGCATTCACATCAGCGACACGGCTGAGTTCTATGAGCGGCTGACCGGTCGCATATCACCCGAGAGTTTCCGTGACGGAGACCTTCTCCTCGCCACATCCACATCCAATCGGACCTATTCGCTAACCAGCCGCATCCTCGACATCACGGCGGCCTCGATCGGGCTCATCCTCTCGATGCCGCTGCTCCTGCTCACGGCGATCCTGATCAAAATCGAGTCACGTGGACCGATCCTCTACAGCCAAGAACGCGTCGGCTTCAACGGCCGCCCATTTCGGATTCACAAGTTCCGGTCCATGCAACAGGATGCAGAAACCGTGAGTGGGCCCGTCTGGGCGCAAGCCGGGGACAGCCGGGTTACGCGCATCGGCAAATGGCTCCGCAAACTGCGCATCGACGAGATTCCGCAGCTCTGGTCCGTCATCCGCCGCGACATGGCGATTGTCGGTCCACGGCCTGAACGCCAGTTCTTCGTCCAAGAGCTTGAGGAGGAGATCCCCCACTTCCGCCAACGACATCTGGTCAAGCCAGGTGTCACCGGCTGGGCGCAGATCAACTACAGCTACGGAGCAAGCATCGACGACGCCTTCGTCAAACTGCAATTCGACCTCTACTACATCAAGAACCGCAGCCTTGCCATGGACATCGCTATCTTGCTGCGCACCGTCAAAGTCGTCGTACTGCAGCAAGGCGCCGTCTAAGAGAGCACGGGCCGGCGACTCAGCCGCCCTACATTTCAACTGACCGAGCAATGCTGCGAATCACATCCGGCGGAAGCTTATCCAGCTGCTGCAAGAGGACCCGATCTCTCTGCACTCCGTAATCTTCCAGAGGAAGCGCTCCCTCCCACCGCTCTTCGTCGAGCACGGCGAGAAACTCTTCCATGATCTGCTCGTAACCACGCGCGTGCTCACTCTCAGTCGAAGCACCTTCAACCGGGAGATAACTGATGATATGCGCCAGTGGTATTCGAGGCTCTGTGGCCTCTCGCAGGGCATCAAGCTGCGCACGGCGCTCGACCTCGGCACGTACAGCGCCTGGAAAGAGTCCCGCCGAGAGCACCTCTGAGAATTGCCCCCACGCGCCCTTTCCGAAGAACTCTCGGACATCGATGATGTGACGCCTTTCGTGGATCGAAAGCGCTTCAAGAGCGAGCTCCTCGTAGCGATCGCCGGCGTCGGCCTGCGCCGCACGAGTCAATTGCCATGCTGTCTCCAGAGGCTCACTGAGATCTCGGCGTTGCTGAACACCGGCAGCCGGCCAGGCCTCCAGGCGCTCTGAGGAAGCAGCGCGCGTGAACCGCCCTTCCTGGGCAACCTGATCCAGATCCAGGAAAACGAAACGGTCCAGCCCTGCTCCTGCAAAACGTGCCCCTCGACTTGCCGCATATCCCGGCACACGAAGGTTTGTCACGAGGTACTCCTCGTACGACCCACCAGGGGGAGCGGGCAACTCCCTCTGCTTCGACGAAACCAGGTCATACCAGGTCAGTTCGGGAGGCATCCCTAACCCCTTCCCCCCGGTCACGAAGGCTCCTGGCAAATGACCTTGCAAGGCCTGCGTATCAAGCATCTCTCCGAAAAGTCCGTAATCGACTCGCTCGACATCTTGCAACCGAAGAGGTGTCCCCAAAGGTTCAGCAGCCGCATCCAACCCTTCGAGAAACTGATCGAGGCTCGCCTTGCTTCCCGTCTCTGTCGCACGCGCGTAGCTGCCTCTCGCTGCAAGTCCCCACTCATGCGCAAGACGCAACGAAAGCAGGGCGGCGCTCTCGGTTCGCACAGCCGCTCTATCAACCTGTGCTTCCAACGGCTCGCGGACACGCTCTGAGCGCCCACCGCGCCTTTGGCTCCACCGATCCACGAGTCGGCCATCCGAAGTCAGGGGACTCTCACCGGCATGATTGAACCGAGCAGCCGGCAAATCTTCAGCAAGCAACATGGCCTCATCCAGCAAGCCGAGGCGAGCCGCCAGGCGAGCTTGCAGCCAGCTTTCAGCGGAATGTTGCAGCAGATCTTCGGGCGCGAACGACGTTTCCGACTCGAGGACTCGAAACGCTCGCTGCTCGAGAGCTTGCTGGGGCACAGCTTCGAGAATCTTTTGCAGCAAGATCACCGAGGCCGGCACGGCAGCACCCGACCCTATGTCCTGAATCAGTCCATCTCCCGCTTCGACGAGACGCCCCGTGTATGCCTGCAACCTCCTTCGGGCCAGGCGCAATCGCGCCGTCTCGGGAGCGCCCTCCATGCACACTTCTGCTTCGGCATACTGCCGCTGGGCCAGCAGAGTTTCGACCAGCATGGCCAACGCCTCGGCACCTCCGGGAGAATATGTCAGCGCCCCCCGGGCCAGGGCTTCTCGCCGGTCGATGGTTCCTGAGCGACGTGCGTCCTCGAGCATGAGCGCCGCATGAGCGCCTTCGACAGCACGCGCCTCACGCAAACGAGCACGCGCTCGACGGCGACTCGACAGGAAACGCGCCGCGAGCCAGCTCGGCTCAGCAATCCATTCCGAGAGAACTGCAGATCGCCCCCGTCTGGCCACATCGACGTCCGCAACAGCTCGAGCCCGAAACTCCGGATCTTCGATCTGCTCGGCCGCAAGATCCGCTGCCGCCACATCACCCCGAGAGAGTTCCAACCACACGCGGTCCAGCAACTGGTCGTCAGGAGAGAGCTGAACACGAACAGGCGTGGAGCAACCCAGGACTATGCCCGCGAGGGCACACAAAAGACCGCGCAGCCATGCCCTGGGGGGCGCGCTCATAAGAGACTTCCTTGAAAGGCCTTATGCATGTTCGGTCAATGTACGGGCGCCCTTGGGGGCAATTCGGGGAAGCTGGCCAGCTCGCCCAGGAGAGAGCCTAGACAGAAGTCACTTCATAACATCTTTGAAACAAAAGACTTACGTATTTTCTGAAGTCCAGGCCTCAATTGGCACACCAATTGTAAGAGGAATGGGTGCCGAGGATTTTTCGGATGCTCAATCCTGCGGCCAACTGGGATCGGGCCCGGTCGGTCGCACTGAAGGATTGTAAGGGAGGAGGATAGGGTCGGCTCCCCTGCGGAGTCGGCCCTATCGCTTTTTTTAGGGCTCGGCAGGGATCCATCCCCACTCTCACGGTAGCCTCCTCCACGGCATGCTGGTTTTTCGCGTCGGCAAGGTCATGGTTCTGTGGATGGCGGTGCTCGCCTTGAGCACGCACGCCTACTTCCGAAGCGTGGCAGCCTCCACCATCGACACCCGGTTTTTCTGGGCGCTTCCAATCATCTTGGGAGCCCTGCTGATCGGGCACCTTTTATCCTGGGCTGTTGGCAGGCTCGCGGAGGCTCCGCCCCCACGTCTTGGCGCCGACCGGCACGGACTCTGCCTGCTCGTGGCAACCCTGTGCGTGGATGCTCTCTCTCATGTCGAGCCAGCCACAACAATCCGCGTCCTGCGTGAAGAGGTCCCCGGGGTTCTGGGATGGATCTACCCCGCGATCACTCTTATCACCCCCCTCATGCTCCGTGTCACGAGCACTCGACGGAGCGCCGCCGACCAGGGACTCTGGATTGCTCTCTGCCTGACGAGCCTGAGCGGCGCACTGGTCCTCATGGACGCGCCCACCGCGCTCTGCTTGGGCTTTGTGGCCCTGCTGCTTCAGCTGGATGCTGGGCGATGCCAACTGCCTCGCAACCTGCTGCTGATCCTCTCCTCGCTCGTCGTAGGCCTCCTGCTGCTGAGTTCGTGGACCGGCACCAATGCCCTCCATGCCACTCCGAGCCGTGCCTGGATCCTTGCCGCAGCAAGTGGCGGTCTCGCGATCGCCATTCGCCCACGCCAGGCTTCCGACTGGCGATGGATTCTTTCCGCTCCACTTGCCGCAGCCATCCTCGTGGCCCTGAGCGGGTTCATCATCACGATATTCCTCGGGCTTCAAGTGGCCTGGAAGCCAGCGCTCGACACCCGCCTCACCCTGTTTCGCCAGCACCCCAACTTCCTGGCTCCCTTTCTGGGCTTCCAGTCTTTGGTCGCGCTCGGACTCGCTCTCTCAGGCAAACGGTTCAGACTTCTGGGGCTTGCTTGCAGCGCACTGCTTGCTGTCTCCACCATCATGACGGACTCGCGCACCGGCCAGGGTGCCCTTGGGTTGTCACTTCTCGCCATTCCCTCTCTGTACACGATGACCCTCGTCGCGAAACGATTCCGACTTCGCGTGCTGGTCGCAATCACCGCCGGAATCCTCGCCATCGCCGGCGCCTTGTTTCTTTTCGACGGTATGGGAAATGCCCGCAGCAAAGCTCTCGACATGGCCTCCCAGGTCGAGCGCTTCGACAAGTCGATGGACTACCGAGTCGATGCCTGGCAGAACAGCCTTGAGATCATCGAGGGCCACCCCTGGATAGGCATCGGCCCCGGAACGTTCATCTCCGAGCACCGCTTCGAACCTGGCAGTCGCTTCTTCAACGAACCCCGCTCGCCACATCCCCATAATGTGGTGCTCTACGTCGGCCAAGCCGCAGGCATCCCTGCCGCCCTGCTCTTCCTCTTCTGGGTCGTGATTCTGCTGCAGTCCCAGTGGCGCTCATTCATGTGGCGACCACACCCCGTCCCACGGTTCCTGATGGCAACGCTCATCGCAGCGACCATTGGAATTCTTGCGGCAAGCCTGCTCGACCTCGGCCTCGCACTCAACACCGTCGTCCCTGCACCGCTCTATATCTTGACCGGCTTGATGATCAGCACGCGCACGCAACGTGAGCCCACCACCCGCGAAGGGCCCGCGCTGTTCTGGCTTGCCCCCATTGCCGTGCTCTTCGTCTTTTACGGATTCAATGCCGTACGAGCCAAGGCCAACCTCGAGCAGGGCAAACTGCTTTGGTACATGGCGGGCCAGCGTCGCGGAAATCCGGAGGTCCACAAAGAGAACGCCCGCAAAGCACTTCGCAGGGCCATAGACCTCAACCCCGACCTTTACCTCTCCTACGACCTACTCGCACGCTGGACGGAGCGGGAAGAACGAGGTTTCTTTCTTTCTCAATCCATACTCGAGGCCCTCGTCGCCCGCGCTGACACTTATGGGCCAAGCCTCAGCCAACTGGGACACCTGTACATGCGCCATCGCATGTACGAGCAAGCTGCAGACTGGCTTCAACGCAGCCTCGACTGCAGCCACGGCAGCATCCACCTCACCCGCGACCGAGCCAACCTGATTCTTTGCCTGGCTCGCCTCGGACGACGCGAGGAGTGCCTCAGCCTGATCGCCAACTCGCTGCAAATGGACGTCGGTATCATCGACGAGTTGCCATTCGTATCTCGGCCGAACCAGGGAGGCCAGATTCTTCCCCTGGGCGGGTCTGAACCACAGCAACCCATTCGCCTTGTAGAAGCCGCAGAAGTTCTCTTTGCCATGAACATCGCGGCAGAAGAAGCCGACCAACCGGTTGGCAGGCGCTTCTGGATGGACACCTACAATGCCTTCCGCCGCGCAGGGCATGATGACAAAGCCTCGATGGTCCTCGACTATCTTGAACAGAACGAGGTTATCAACGAGCCGCATACCATTGCGTACGAACGGGGCCGTCTCGCACTTGATGCAGACGACCTGCAGGGTGGACTCACCTTCTTTGAGTTCGCTTCCTCAGTTGCCCCGCGCCATGTTGCGCCATTCTTTGACGCCGAAAGCTCCCGTGTCAGGCGACTCATGGGAGAAACAACCGTGGCGGTAGAAGAGACCAAGGCCGCATTCACACAGGGTGCAGAAATCCTCGATGTCCCAGAGTTGTTTCAAGGCAACCTCGAGCAACAGGCCTCCATGGAAATTGAGCAAGGCTCTCCATCCAAGGCTGCGCGCTTGCTTGAGCGCACTCTGCTGTACACCGACGACCTTCAACAACGCGGCCGACTCTGGGAGCGCATCGGCAATCTATACGCTTCCGGCGACCAGCCCCAAGATGCTGAACGCGCCATTCAGCAAGCCCTCCTCCATCTCTCGGCCAAACCCTTCGGGCTGACAAACCTCCAACTTGGAGTGGCAAACTCGATCTCTGCTCGACTGGCGCTAACCCTGTGCACTGTCTGGCGTGCAAACGGTCTCGATGCGGGAGAGATTCAACAAGCTGCATCCAAGCTGCCCGGATTCTATTCGCCGCGCATGGCGCCCTCCTTGCTACGCATGGCGATCTACAACGAGAATGGACAAGCGCAAGCTCTCTTGCATGAAGCCGACCTGCAACTACTGAGAGACCCGAACAACTTCCTCGCCATGTGGGCACGCCTCGATGCATTCGAAAACATGGGGCGCTGGCAGCTTGCCCGCGACAGCATGCGCAACATCACCGAGCAGTACGGCCTGCAATACGACCTTGAGAACATCTACCAGCAAGCCGTTACAGAGGGAATGTCTCGCATTGACGATGCCAACGCCTGGTTTGAAGTGGGTATTCTCGACCTCCTCCGCGGCCGTTACTCCGAAGCCGCAGGCATCTTCGAAAACGCGTTCATTCGCATGGCAGACCAGGCGCATCAATCAGCTCACATGCTCAGCTGGCAAGCACGTGCCACGCAGCTAGCGAGCCACTCGGATGCGCAAGAACGCACACGAACACTTCTCATGCGTGGAATCGAACTCGCGCCTGACTGCGCCATGCTTCAGAGCCGCCTGAACGGGCTTGCCCCATGAGTCGACGTGCATGGGCAGGCCTCTTCATCTTCATCGTGGCCCTTGGGCTACGGGTTGCCTATATCCATGAGCAGACGGACAAACTCGGCCTCGACGTCAACAAGCTGACGCAAACCGACAATTACGTCTTCTCTCAATGGGCGAGAATCATTGCTGAAGGCGATCTGCTCTGCGAGCAGCAACCCCATGCTTATCACCACTGGACGCAGGAAGTCGCGCCAGCCGAACGCTGGGTCGACTGGTACGGCGGGCCAAAAACCTTCCACCAAACACCTCTGTACCCCTACTTTGTCGCTGCCGTCTACGCCGTCTCAAACTTCGACGACACGATGGTGGCCTACGCGCAGGCCTTTGTCGGAGCCTTCACGTGTCTGCTGACCTTCCTGCTCGCCAGCCGCGTCCTGAATCTGCGTGCAGGGATCATCGCGGGGCTGCTGCTTGCCTTCATGAGCAGCTACTATTTCTATGACGCCTTCGTTCTGAGGGATGGCCCCATGGCCTTTGTCGTGATACTCACGACTCTGGCCCTGGACGTGGCGGTCGAGCGCAACAGGAAACGAGACTGGCTCCTCGCCGGCGCCTCACTTGGGCTGTTCACGCTCGCCAAAGAAACCGGCATACCGCTGCTGCTTGCAACGCTGTTCGTCATGCTCATCGCATGGCGACACCGGCCAAAGTTCCTCATGCAAACAGCTGCCCTGCTTCTCGCAGGGTGGCTCATCGTGACAGCCCCTGCATTCGCTCGCAATGTCGCCGTGGGTGCGCCAACTTTCAAACTGAGCACTCGTGGTCCAGAAGTTTTCATCACCGGCAATGCCCACGGGCAAAGCGGCGTCGGCTGGGAACCGCCCGTAGCCCTGCTACGAGAGCTGCTCATGGAGAGCAACTTCTCCCTTGTCCAATCCATGATCCTGACTGCAGGCACGCACAAGGGCTCTCCTTGGACTCTTGCCGAGTTGCTCTGGGCCAAGACAGAGGCGTTCTTAAACGGCTATGAAGTTCCGAACAACGTCAACTTCTACTTACACCGATCTCACCTTCTGTCATTGCAAGTGGGCTTCGTCTCCATGAGCTTCGTTGCGCCAGCCATGCTGCTCGGGCTGATCTTGGGCATCCAGAAGCGCCGCCGACTCACCGTCACCTATCTCATGCTCGGAACGCTGTCCTTGTCCGTCATCGCGCTCTATATCTTGGCGCGATTCAGGCTTCAGGTACTTCCCTTGATGGCCATCTTCGCCGCACTGTCCATCGACTGGGGCATCACGCGTTGGTCCAAGCGGCGGTATGGATCACTCGCCGCGGCCCTTGCACTGATGGGCAGCTTCACCTGGTGGACCTGGAGTCACCCCGACCCATATGGCGAAGACAGCAAGAACACGAGCATCATGTTGCAACTCGCCAAAACGGGGAACTTTGAAAAGTCGCTCTACTATCGCGACAGACTCGTTGAGGTTCTGACGCGCGCAGGGAGCGCCCAACCAGAAGAAGAGCACGGCGGCAAACTGGCCATCCTTCAGGATGCCTTCGACAACTTTGACGTCGCCATGAGTGCAGCACCAGGCACTGCCGCGCACCACCATGCGCTGGCAAACGGGTACGCCACACTGATCCCCATCATGAAGCGAGGCGACCTGCGCGAGTTCTCCTTACTCTCTCGCGAAAATTACACACAGGCCATGGAACTGGACGAAACGCGGCCAGGAGTTCGCCACGGACTCGGAATGCTTCTCGCAAGCATCGAGAATCACTTCCAAAACGAAGCTCCACAGAAGAATTTTGGCGGTGCCTATCAGTGGTTTGTTCGCGAACTCGAACTGCACCCAGATCATGGACCAAGCCACCGGGACATTGGCAAGCTGCATCTCACCTGGGAGCAATGGCATACCGCCCTCGAGCACCTTCTCCAAGCCGAAGTCTCCGGAACCACGGACGCGGAAAGCTTGGCAGCCATTGCACGCATCTCGGTCGATGACCGGATAAGAAAAAAGGCGCAGCTCTCCGTCTACGGCCAGCCCACCCCGTCCTATGACCTCGTCCGCGGAGAGCGCTACATGCGGAGGGCTCTCAACATGGCTCCCGACGACCCGGTTGTACTGACCTATACATCTGACGTGATGTACATCCTTGGCCGGTATGACGAGGCGATCGAAACTCTGCAGCGACTCGCCACGATACAACCCTGGAAAGAGGAGTACGTCCGATCTCGGGTGGACGCATTCCGAATTCGCGCTGCGAGAGAAGCTGCGAAGCTCATCGAAACGACACCTCCAACGGAACTTGAGTTGGAAGCCGAAACCACGGAACCCGACTCCCGGCACGAGGACCTTCGATGAACGCTGAACGCCTTTTCGTTCAGATATTTCTGTTGAGTGCGGCCCTGGCCGCCTGCAGCCCGGCAGATGCGCCCCCTCCCTCGCGCCCCGACCTGGTCCTTGTCGTCATCGACACGCTACGCGCGGACCGCCTTTCTGCCTATGGTTATGAACGACCAACATCTCCAGGTCTCGAAGCGCTCGCCGAGAAAGGCGTTCTCTTTGAGGATGTCACGGCGCAGTCCACATGGACACTTCCGTCCATGGCCTCCATGCTGAGCGGACGGCATGTCTTTGTGAATGCCAAGCACATGCCTCCCGCCATCCCAACCCTTGCAGAACGCCTCAAAGAGACAGGCTATGAAACCGTTGCCTTCCTCGGGAATCCGGCTCTCTCCACGCCGGCGAGCGGTTACCAGCGCGGCTTCGATGACGTTCTCGATCGTGACAGCACAGGAGGAGCCAACTGGGACGCAAGTGACCTCGTCCTCGCGGTGGAGAACTGGCTGAAAGACCATCCGCCGGGTGACGCCCCACGCTTCTACTACCTGCACTTCATGGATCCCCACTGGCCCTACGAACCTCAGGGAGAGGCAAGCCTTCCAGGCACCGCCCGCGTTCGCGATGACGTCCTCGACGCGTGGGTCAAGCGCGCAAGAGAAGATGCACCAATACTCAAAAACTTCGACCAAGATCGGCGCTCGATTCTGGAATCGCTAGACGCCTACGACCACGAGATCTTGAATGTGGACCAAGAACTCACCCACCTTCTCGACACACTGATACGTGAAGACAAAGAGCGGCTCGTCGTTGTTGCGTCGGACCACGGCGAAGGCCTCTGGGACCACGAACACCACGCCAATCGAGTAGAAAAGCTCCACTCTCCCGAGACGCGCACACTCTCCAACGTATTCTTTCGTGATCACAGCTATCACATGTTCCAAGAACTCTTGTTCACCCCACTCATCATTCAAGGCCCTGGGTTTACAGGAGGGCAACGCATCAAGCGCCCGGTAGAAAATGTAGACATCGCCCCCACGCTCTTGCGTGCTGCGGGCCTCTCGAATGACGAGAACCTTGACGGGCAACCTCTGCAGGACGTGGTGACCGGCACAGCGCCTGAGAAGCCGTACGTTTTCAGCCACAGTAAAGAAGCCACCATCGTTCGGCGCACATCGGACAACTGGAAGCTGATTTCACCGACACCAACCGGCGACGCCTACGGGATGCCCTGGATGATGTTCAAGCTCAGCACGGACCCCTACGAGCGCCAGAACCTGGCTCCACTCTCTTCGGAACGCCAGGCAACATCGCCGCACCTCAATGAGTTTCGCTCCTTGATCGGTGTTCGAGAACGCGCCGCAAAAGAGTTTGATCTCTATCTCGAAGGCAACGCAGAACTCAGCAACGACGAGCAACTGCAGACACTGCGAGAACTGGGATATGTCGGCAGCGCCTTCGACAACTCGGATATCGAGAACGACGAGCAACCTGCCTCAGACAGCGACCACTAGGTCGCACGGGAGCCTGCCTCTGCCCCGGCCGCTCGCAGGGCCGTTCGGCGAGAGGGCAGACTGGCGGGAGCGCATGGGAATCGAACCCACCCGGGGAGTTTTTGGCCCCCCAATCTGGATTTGAAGTCCAGTAGGCACACCAGCGCCTTGCCGCTCCCTGACGTCTGGTGCGTGGGAGTGTAGCGGGCAAGCCGCGTGGAGGTCCACTTCCCGGAGATCCGGCCGTCCGCGAACCGTGATCCCCCCTGCCCACGTCGGTACGATGTCCAAGCCATCCAAGAGTGGCCGCGCTCTCCTCTCTCCATTCCCCCTCATCAGAGCTCATCATGGCCTCTCCTGCCCTCGACCCCCGTTTCCGTGCTGCGCTCATGGCAAAACGCCGCGGGGAGATCCAGGAGGCTCGGCGTATCCTCGAGGAAATGCTCGGAGAGGACCCCGAACATGCCGACGCCCTCGAGGTGCTCGGGATGATGGTGTCCGAAGATGGAGAACTCGATCTCGCGATCGAGCTCACCTCCCGACTCGTCTCTCTCCAACCTGAATCCATCATGGCTCACGCCAACCTGTCTCGTTTCTACATGTTGAAGGGAGACAAGGAGACGGCCGAAGAATGGCAGGCCAAGGCACGTGTTCTTGGCTGGAAAGAAGAGGTCGGGCGCAAGGCATCCGCCACGGCTGGCAGCGGAATGGAAACAGTCTCGCCCGACATGGTCGAGAAACAAGAGAAAGCCGTGGAGGAACGCCCGGACGATGCCATGGCTCGCATGGCGCTTGCATCCAGCTACCGCAAGCTTGGCATGCCTGTGAAGGCCGTCAGTCATCTTCAACACGCACTGACAATTGACGACACCTTGTCCAACGTCTATTTGGCCTTGGGGCAAAGTCTCGAAGAGGCCAACATGAAAGAAGATGCCGCCGAGGTTTACCGGCGAGGCGTCCCGATTGCCGACAAAAAAGGCGACTTCATGCCTCGCAATCAAATGGCGTCAAAGCTGACCCAAATCGAGAAAGACAACAGGAGCTAAATCAAACATGTCTGCCGAGATGCTGCGCGGCGCCCCAGTGGCGAGCGCTCTCAGAAAGCAAGTGATTGCGGTCATTGAGGCGAACAAGGTCCAGCCCTGTCTGGCGAACATCGTTGTCGGTGAAAACCCGGCCGCTGGCTCATACCTTGACTCCCTCGACAAAGCCGCAAGTAAACGCGGAATCGCAACAAGGCGCCTCAAACTCGACGAAGCGGTCACGCAAGATGAGCTCTGCGAAGCCGTCGTGGAGGCGGGACGGAATCAGAGCATTCATGGGCTCATGATTCAGTTTCCGCTCCCCCAAGGCATCGAGCGCCAGCATGTCACTGACCTCATTCCATCCGCTAGAGATGTGGATGGACTCACCACGGAATCACTCGGTGCTGTGCTCGCGGGAAGTCAGCGGCATACAGCTCCAGCCACTGCGGCAGCAGTGTGTGAGATCCTCGCGTCAGATGAACGCCTGGACCCATGTGGACGCACGGTCACCGTCGTGGGCCGCAGCCTGGTGGTCGGTCGACCTCTCTCGGCCATGCTCACCGCCAGCCTGCCGGGCGGAAATGCAACCGTAACCACATGCCACAGCCGCAGCCAAAACCTTGCCGAGCACACGCGCCAGGCAGACATTGTCGTCATGGCTGTTGGCCGACGGCACATGCTGACGCCCGACATGGTGAAACCGGGCGCCATTGTGATCGACGTCGGCACTCACCCCGTCGAGCGCGATGGGAAGTGGACCCTGGATGGCGATGTCCATCCAGATGTCGAAGGCGTTGCCGGCTTCATGACTCCCGTTCCTGGCGGAGTTGGGATCGTGACAACAGCCGTCCTCATGCGCCACGTTGCGGCAGCGGCCTGTCCCGGCGTGATGAAACCCGCGTGGTAAAAAGAAAACAGCGTGGCCCGGCTGACTTCCCGAGAGCCAGCTTCACTCGCCCACTGCGTCTCTTCGGTTGGATCGCGCTCTGCTGTCTCTTCCTCTGCACACCCACACCAGCTCGGACTGCCCCGACACCCTCTCCCCACCAGGCAAGCAGCGATGGAGCTGCCCGTGAGGCAGTCAAGGCATACCGCCTCATGCGGCGCAACAGCAGGAGTTCCCCGGCGACCCTCTACGCCCTTCGTGACCTGGCGAATCACGACTCCCCCATCACCGTCGACGCCTTACTGGTCGAGCTAAAGAGCGATCGGCTCGAGCAGTTCCGAGAAGCACGCCACGTCTTGCAAGGATTTCAAGAACCGGACACACTCAGGCAAATCGTCAAGGAAGGCATTGGCCATTCCGTACCCCAGGTCCGCGCCCAGGTCATCCTGGCCATGGGCAAAGGACGCCCCGAGAGTGTTGACTGGATCTCACCGACCGAGTCCGCTCTGGACGACTCCAACCCAGCCGTTCGAGCAGCTGCAGTCGAAGCGCTTGGCCTTGCTCGCGCAAGCGGAAGGCTCGATCGGATTCTCGAACTCTCCGCCGACACGTCGGTCAGAGTCCGTCAACGCATCCCGGAAGCTCTCGTAAGGCTCGCACCCCAACGCGCGCTCGCTCTCCTGCGAACCATGACCTCCGACCCAAGCTGGCGAGTTCGCGCCTCCGTCGCCCGCGCGCTTGGCGCACTTCACACCCGCGCTGCCGTCGAAGCACTCATCGACCTTCTCGGGCAAGAAAGTGGGCGCGTGAGGGAAGATGCACTGACCGAGCTCAAAAGACTCGTACGGCAAAACTTCGGGCTTCACGTTGACGCCTGGCGACGGTTTCTGCAAACAGCACCACCAGATTTCCTGAACACCAAGGGCAACGAAAACATCGAAGGCTTGGCCGACCCCGGAAGCGTCGTCTACTACGGACTCGCTTCACTCAGCAACCGATTTGTCCTTGTGACAGACCTCTCAGGAAGCATGTCCGCACGAGAGACTCTCGGCGCGCGTACACCACTCGTCGGCACGCGACTCGAGCTGACCAAGCTTCAGATCGAGGCCTTACTCGACAAGGTCGACAAAGAAGTCTCCATAAATCTGATGACATTCAGCGACAAGGCGCACGTCTGGAGACGCAGCCTCCTTCCCATGACCCCTCAAGGCAAAGCCAAGGCCAAGGCCGAAGTCAAAAGTTATCGCGCCGATGGCGCAACCAACCTCTTTGACGCCCTCGACACATGCTTCGAACTCGCAGAGTCGTCGCTTGATGTACCTCGAAAAGAAGACGGCACTCCGGACACGATCTTTCTTCTCACGGATGGAGAACCCAGCGAAGGTGAGCTACGTAACACCCAACTGATTATCGAATACGTCACGGAAAGGAATCGTGATCTTCAGCTTCGAATTCACTGCATCATGTTGAACACATCATCCGCGAGTCACGACTTCATGTCGCAACTTGCTGCTGCAACAACAGGCGAATTCGTCAATCCGTTTGACTGACTCGCTCGGCAGAGAAACTCGGCGAACCTCTAGGGCTCAATCCGAACCTGCGGAGCACCGCTCGATTCTTCCGCACATCCGATTTCGCAGACGAGCACGTCACGCGCCGCGAGTTCCTCTTCAAGGCGCCTTGCAGATCCGGAGGGCACGGCCAGCAGCAGACCTCCAGAGGTCTCACTGTCCGTTGCGAGGTTCATGGTCACCTTGTCAACTTGATCGGAAACAACGAGGGCCTCCCCGAGGTGCGCTTGTGTACGAGCCGCTCCCCCTGAGGCAAAACCCTTGTCCATCAAACGCCGAGCTCCGTCCAGCAACGGTAGCGCCGCTGCTGACAACACGAGGTCTACGCCGCTTGCCATGGCCATCTCATGGCCGTGGCCGGCGAGCCCAAAACCCGTCACATCGGTCGCTCCGCGAACCGACACTGCTTTCATGGCATCAGCCGCTGCGGCATTGAGTGCGCCCATCTGGCGCTGCGCAGCCTCAAGCTCTGACTCCGAAGCCTTGCCCTTTCGGGCAGCCGTCGTCAGACACCCTGTCCCGAGTGCCTTCGTCAGGTAGAGCCGGTCGCCCACTCTTGCCCCACCGTTCGTCACCTGCTCCCCAGGACGCAGAGTGCCCGTGACAGCGAGCCCGAACTTCACACCTTCGTCGGAGACAGAATGTCCTCCGAGCGTCACCGCGCCTGCCTCACGCACAGCATCTTCAGCACCTGCCAGGATCTCTCCGAGAACAGACATAGGGAGATCCTCGTTATTGAAGACCACCAGGTTCAGCACGCTCAATGGAGTCGCCCCCATGGCATAGAGATCTGAAAGGGCGTTCGCTGCTGCAATCCGTCCAAACCACCAGGGGTCATCCACCACAGGCGGGAAAAAGTCTGTGCTCTGCACGATCGCCAGATCATCGTTCACCGCCAACACGCCAGCATCGTCGAAGTGAGACGAACCGACCAGCAATCTGGGGTCATCCTGCGGCGGGAGACTTGAGAGAACCTTCACGAGGTCCTGTGCCGGAATTTTGGCAGCTCAGCCAGCGCAGTTGGCGTAGTTCGTCAGTCGCAGCTTGCGTCCAGACAACTTCATGCTTCGGGTCCAGGTGAACAAGAAAGAAAGTCTGCAAGAAGGCGCGCAAGCCGTGCTTCATCGCCGGGCACCAATGCCGCAACATCCAGACGCACCTGACCCTGCCAGACTCTTGAGAAAATCGGCGTCGGAAGCGCTCGCAACGCCTTGGCAAGAGACTCGCCATCCAGGCCGGGCCAGTGGAGCTCAAGCGCACTCGAGCCAAGCGGCCGGGCAGGTAGCGATCCAGAGCCCGCCGAGGCTTCACTGGCAACAACCTCTATACCGACACCTGGCAGCACGCTTGCAAGCTGAGATCTCAGGGAGCGCGCCCTCTCAAGGCGATGTGCCGGAGAAGCCGAAAGCGCTGCGAGCACCGGAACATCTTGCGGCGCCTCTCGATGCAAGCGGAGCGTCGCCCCAAGTGCGGCGAGTGCCAGCCGGTCCGGGCGAAGTGCCCGAAAAAGAGGATGGCTGCGACAACGTTCCACGAGATCTTTTCGCCCCAGCAGAAGACCTGCTTGAGGGCCGCCAAGCAGCTTGTCGCCGCTAAAGCACACCAGATCCACACCCGACTCCAGGGCCGTGCGCGCATCGGGTTCCGAGGCCAGGTCGCCCGTAGAGGGGACCAACAAACCAGAACCGATGTCCTCGAGCACGGGGACGCCACACTCTTTGGCGATTTTGGCCAGTTCACCAATCTCGGGTCGGTGCGTGAAACCCACCACACGGTAGTTGCTCGTGTGCATGGAGAGAACAAGACCCGTCTCCCACTTCAAATGCTTCTGGTAGTCACTGACATACGTGCGGTTCGTTGTCCCCACTTCCCGCAAACGTGCGCCAGACTGCTCCAGAAGATCCGGCAGCCGAAAGCCGCCTCCGATCTCAATCAACTCTCCGCGTGAAACCAAAACCTCGCGGTCTTTCGCCAGCGCCGTGAGTGCCAGCAACAACGCCGAAGCGTTGTTGTTCACCACCGTGGCAGCCTCGGCACCGGTCAAAGCGCGCAAGTCATCCAGCAGGCGGCTCTCTCGGTCCTTGCGTTCACCAGACACCGGATCGACCTCGAGCAAGGAGTAGCCATCCCCGATCGACGACAGAGCCGCCACGGCAGGCTCGGCCAGAGGAGCTCTTCCCAGCCCCGTGTGAAGTACAACTCCCGTCGCGTTCACCACCCGCGGATAGATGTCTTCGGCCCAGGACAGCAACCGTTCCCGAGCCAGCTCAGCCACGGCTGGAGCATCCAGGGCGAGCCCGTTCGACTCCCCCGACCGCAACGCTTGTCGCAGGTCGTCCAGAGTTTTTCTCACCGCCAATGCAGCTCCCGGGACCTGGTCGAGGTGCCGCAGAACGGCATCCACCGCAGGCAGGTCACGGAGAAGTTGATGGGTGGCCTTCCCATCCAGTGAGGCATCTCGTCCCGTCGGGGCTGGACTCTTCATGGTCCCATCGTACCCGCTCAGCCCCACGAGGCGCTCCCCGGAGAAGCCACGCCCCCTCCAGCCCCGCTTCGTACCGAACAGAGCCGACATCGATCGCTGCCAGACTCTAGAATGCCTCATCGCATCCCCACGAGACCCCCCGTGACTCGAACCTCTGCCGAGGTCCTTCAGGACTGGCTTCCCCACGACACCGACCCCGGAGCCGTACGCCATCTGGCGGCCGAGATGGGCATTGAACCTCTCCTGGCCACGCTCCTGGTCAACCGCGACATTCTCTCGAAGGCGCAAGCGACAGACTTTCTGAAGCCCTCTGTCGACGACTTGCTCGACCCCTTTGAGCTGGCTGACATGGATGTGGCTGCCGAGCGCATGGCCCGCGCGATCGTGGACCATGAGACCATCCTGATTTACGGGGACGCGGACGTCGACGGACTCACCTCCACGGGCCTACTGGTTCAGTTCCTGCGCATGCTTTCCCTGGAACCACTCGTGTACGTGCCGAACCGTGCATACGAGGGCTACTCGTTCACGCCGGCCGGCACCGACCACGTGCTGGCTTCGGGAGCCAATCTGGTCGTTTCCGTCGACAACGGGATCTCCAGCATCGAGCCCGTCGCACGCATTCAGGAAGCGGGCATCGACGTCATCATCACGGACCATCACATGCCCGCCGACACTCTCCCGCCGGCTCATGCTGTGGTGAACCCGCGCCGAGTCGACTGTGGCTATCCGTTCAAGGGCCTTGCCGGAGTGGGTGTCGCCTTCAAACTTGCCTGTGCCGTGTCCAGCAAGCTGCATCGGCGTATCCAACTCTCTGACTCGATGAGCCAGTTCCTGGGTGAGTCCCTTGCATGGGTCTCCATGGGAACCGTGTCGGATCTCATGCCCTTGCGTGGTGAGAACCGCGTGCTGGTCTCAAGAGGACTGCGGGCTCTCCCTCGCACCAAGAGCCCTGGCCTCGCGGCCCTTTGTCATGTATCCGGCATGGGCATCGGCGCAGATTGCCGTGCAGAAGACATCGCCTTTCGCCTCGCCCCACGGCTCAATGCAGCCACTCGCATGGGACGCAGCGATCTGTCGGTTTCACTGATCACCGCATCTGACTCCAACGAGGCGGCTGTTCTCGCTCAGGCCCTGGATGAAGCCAACAAGCAGCGTCAAACAGCCGAACGCGAGTTGCTCGAAGAGCTGCGGCCCATACTCGATCGACAAACACACGGCGAACCCATCTTCCTGGCCTCGGAAACCTGGAACACCGGCCTGCTGGGTCTCGTCGCCGGTCGCATCACCAGGGAATACGGCGTCCCCGCCCTGCTTATCTCGTCTGCGCAAGGAGAGCCCGCCAAGGGCAGTTGCCGGTGCATGCCTGGCTTTAACGCGCATGCAGCACTCGGAGCTTGCCGTGAGCATCTGACCACTTATGGCGGACACCCAGCTGCCGCTGGATTCTCGATCGAATCGAAGCACATCGACGCCTTCCGTGAGGCCTTCGCCGAAGAATGGCAGCAGCAGAAAACAACCGGTTCGGGCCCCACCGCCCAGCGCTATGAAGCCGAGATTCCCTTGGCCGGACTCACACACAAACTCATCTCGGCACTTGATGGGCTTGAGCCTTTTGGCAAGGGGAATCAGCGCCCTGTGTTTGTGACAGGGAGTGCGACAGTCGACGAGAGCCGCCGAATGGGCGGCGACGGGCAACACCTTGCGCTCACAGTTTCCCAGGGCTCAAAAACCATGCGAGCTGTCGCCTTCAGCAAGGGACATTGGGCCGACCGCTTGCCAGCAGGCCACTCTGTTGACCTGCTCCACACACCTAAGTTCAACCATTTTCGCGGCCGAACGACCGTCGAACTGGAACTGATCGACGTGCGCCCCGCACGACCTCTGTGACGCGACTGGCCCGCGAAGAGAACCATGACCGCGCCGAATGCCCCGCTTGAGGACCCTGTTGTTCTCAAGCGAGCCCGCTCGAGACATGAGCTCGAGGAAGCCGCGCTGGTCCTGCGCGCCGTCGGAATCATCCATGAGGTGATTCTCGACGAAGGCTTGCCGGCGCTCGTCGTGCCCCGATGTCAGTTCGAAACCGCTCACGAAGAATTGACGCACTATGAAGCAGAGAATTTCGCCGACACCTCCACCCTGAAGAGCAGGCCCCGCCGCACGTTGATTTCGGTCTGGCCTGGCTTGATTGCCTACGCAAGCGTGCTGCTCTTCGTCTTCATCGAGCAGGTCGGCACTGTGGACAGTCCCGCCGCCTTGAGAGGGCGCCTCGACGCCAATGCCTTCCTGGATGGCGAATGGTGGCGTTGCATCACAGCTCTGACGCTTCACGTGGACACGCCCCATCTGGCGGGCAATATGCTGTTCGGCGCTGCCTTCGGCGCCCTGCTTGCTCAACTGCTGGGCAATGGAGTGGGCTGGGGGGCGATTCTCGTCTGCGGCGCGCTCGGCAACGCCCTCGATGCCCTCATCCAGCCCTTGGGGCACGTCTCGATGGGCGCCTCCACAGCCGTGTTCTCAGCGCTGGGCATCATGACGGCACTCTCCCTGAGGCTCCATGCGGAACTCCGAGATGGACGCATCCGTCGCTGGGCACCGCTGGTGATGGGCATCGCACTGCTCGGGCTGCTGGGCACGGGTGGAACCAGGACAGATGTTCCAGCGCATGTGCTCGGCTTCGCGACGGGAATCCTGTTCGGTGCCTGGCTGGCACCCGCAGTGCGTCATCACCCACCCAGCACCAGAATCCAATGGATAGCGGGCAGTCTGGCGCTGCTCTTGTTACTCGGAGCCTGGATGGCTGCCTCGGCTGCCTCGACCTCAAGCACCTAAAAAGCCAAAAGAGCGCGAGACAAACGCGCTCAGCGCGAGATCAGCCGCACTCCGTGAAACCGCAAGAGTGGCACTTCACGCACCCTTCCTCGAAGGAAAGCTGACTTCCGCAATCCACGCAGGCTCCCTGCACACGGTGGATGTCATGGTGACTTCCATCACCACCTTGGCTCTGGCTTTGCCCGCGAAGCTCTGCCCCTGGCTCAACCCAGCGATCGTTCACAGCATCTGTCGCCGACAAGCCGTCGAAGGAGACTCCCTCCGAAAGCGTCTCGCGGCGAGTCGCCACGGAGTGACCGTTGCCGTTTGAGTGCCCATTCGTAGAGGATTCCTGGCCCTGAACTTCAAGCGCCTGCTCCGCAGCCTTGCGCTTTTCACGCAACTCACGGCCCTGGTGGTACGTCTCAAGCGCTTTGCCGATCGCGTCGGAGCAAGAACTGATCTTGCCACCCTCTCCCCATGCTGGGCGGTGACAACTGATGCCCTTGAGTTGCTTGATGAGCGGATCCAGCTTGGCTCCGCACCGCAAGGAGTAACTGATCAGCCGACCGATGGCCTCATTCTGCGAAGCCGCGCAGCCGCCGGCTTTGCCCATGTGGTTGAACAGCTCAAATGGCTTGCCGTCCTCTGACTCGTTGACCGTCACGTAAAGATGACCGCAGCCCGTGTTCATGCGCACGGTATGCCCCACCGTCACCTGCGGACGAGTCCGCGGAGCGAGGCCATCGTCCAGATCGCTGGCACTCGAAGACTCAGGGCTGGCCCCAGGGGCCGACATTTGAGAAAGCTGCAACACCACCTGCTGGTCGCCCATCTTCGGGCCAACCGACTCGGCATAAAAACGGTCCAGCCCACTGTCCAGCTTGGAACCAAGCTCACCACAATCCTCTTCCTGAAGGAAACGCCGCGCAGCATCGTGAAGTTCGCACGCACTCACCAGGGACCGCATGGCCTGCTCGTCACCCGACTTCACGGCATCCCAGTCAATGGCTCGATAAGCGAGCACAACCGATGTCGCTCGCTCCCGGGCTTCGGCCTCAAATGAGTTGCCCGCGGACAAGGGGCCTGCGGCCGCGTTTGTGCTGCTGTTCTGAGTCACCATGAAGTCATTCCGGAAGATATTGCTGTCATCTCAAGCCGCCAATTCAGCGGGGCTCAACGAGACGCCCCGCTCGCGTGCACAGGCCTCGCTTAAGGACCGTCCATGAGCATATCGAGAATCTCTTCGCTCTCTTGCGCTTGCGCGGCGACGAGATCTCCCGAATTGGACGCCGCAGAATCCCCCCCCGCGACCTCCGCATCCTCCGACTTGGACGCCTTGGTGTCCAGAGCCATTGGCTGATGCTGGCGACTGCCATCGCGATACACGGTGATCCCCTTACAACCCGTGGCGTAAGCCAGCAGGTAGGCCGTCTCGACCTCTTCTGTCGTGGCCTCTGGCGGGAAGTTGATCGTCTTGCTCACAGCAGCGTCCGTAAACTCCTGCCAAGCAGCCTGCATCTTCACATGCCACTCGGG